>Ga0207121_1017_pt1 | contig 38483 bp, 35 predicted proteins | sample Alteio_BWMinHeat_41_FD_153513 | JGI IMG/M metagenome (GOLD analysis project Ga0207121, IMG submission 153513) | Enriched cells from forest soil in Barre Woods Harvard Forest LTER site, Petersham, Massachusetts, United States -... | ecosystem: Environmental > Terrestrial > Soil > Temperate forest >... | reverse complement strand
GGTGCGTTCTCCTGGCGTCTTTTTTGGGACTTTTTCTTTTCGAACTGGCGCGCCGGTGGACCGAACACCCGCTTCTGGCCACATGCCTGGGATTGGCCGCGCCGGCGCAGTGGCTCACGGCCCACAGCCTTCTCATCGACGGAACGATGGGTGTCTTTTTCCTGGGAGGCGTTTATTTTTTCATCCGCGGAGCCGAGCGCGACTCGTTGGTGTCTTTGGTCGCCAGCGGCGTCCTCATGGGCCTTAATATTGTGACGAAATACCCGGGCGTCATGGTCCTGCCGCTCACGGGAATCTGGTTTTTCATGCGATGGAAGAAGCTCACGCGACGTTGGATTTATGCGATTCCCTGGGCGATCGCCCTTTCGTTCTTGCTCGGATACAGCGCTTACACGGCAAGGCTTTACGGCAGTCCGCACATCCTGGCCGCTTCGGCGCGCATGGTGCATGTCTACGGGTATGCGAAAGTGCTCGCGTTTTTTGTTTTTTTCGCCGGGGCCATCGTGATCCCTTTGGTGGCGTGGCCGGCCATGGGGGCGCGGGTGTCTTTGTGGGGGGCTCTGGCGAGTTTTACGCTGGCGGTGTTTTTTCACAGCTCGGTGGGCGGTTTTAGCCCGGCGCAGAGCTCGCTTCTGGGCCTGTGGTTTGTGACAGGATGGCTCTTCCTTGGGCTGTTTTGGAGATTTCGCGCCCACTGGGTGTATCCGCGGGACTACTTTCTGATTTCCTGGGTCCTACTATTTATTGTGATGATGCTCGTTGTAATGGGTTGGGTCGCGGGACGGTATTATGTGATCGTGGTGCCGGCCGTGGCCATCCTCGCGGTTCGCGTGGTAGAGGTTCGCTGGCCCGGGAGCGCCCGGCGGTTGCTGGCGGGAATGCTAGCGGGTCTTATGGCTTTGGGCGGCGCGCTTGCCTACGCCGACTACCAGCAGGCCAACGTGACGCGTTGGCTAATCGAAGACCTGAGGGCCCAGGGAATGCGGGGAGGACCCAGCCACTACTATCTGGGAGATTCTTTCACCGTCAGTTATCTCAAACGGGAGGGGTGGATTCCGTGTTTCCCAAAGACGGTGTTTCAACCCGGCGACCTAATCCTTGCTAAAGAGATTACGATGCCATCCATTTGGTTTTGGAAGAGCGCGGTCCCGGTGCGGCCAGTGGAGGCTTTTGACTACGCCACTCGTTTTCCGATCAAGGTCATGGACAACGAGGGTTCGGCCGGATTCTATGCGTCGGTCTGGGGAGCTTTGCCTTTTACGATTTCGCCGAGTCCGTGGGAGCGCTTCGTGCTTCTCGAGGTCGTTCCCCGTCTGCGTTCCGATCCTTCAGGGTCTGGCCGGGCTTCCCGGTGATGCCGGCGGCAACCTTAGCCTTTTAAGGACGAGGCAATCGTCGGTGTTGTAGACCGTCTCATACCGCTTCGTGGCCAAGAAATACGCCAAATGGATCATTCGGCGGGGAGGATCGAAGATGGCGACGTAAGGGATGTCGGGGTATTGCCAGAGGACCAGAGCGGGGACGCGGGACTGGTCGGCACCCTGAAAATCCTTTAGCCGGTCAACCGCCGCCTCCCGCTTGGCGTATTCGAGATTGGGCCTCCATTCGTATCCCTGCACCGTGGTGGCGCTGTAGCGGCCTGTCAGCACGGGAAACCACTCGGCATAATAATCGATTTGCCAGTAGCCGGGTTTCGAGACCGTGACAAATTTGGCGTCGGTAGGCATGTGGCTTTGGATCCAGTCCATGGCATCTCGCTCTCCTTTTGTAAGACCCGCCAAAGGCGAGGTATGGTAATAGCGAATCGACGTGTAGGCAAGGGGAGCAAGCAGGAAAACCGCGGCAGTAACGACCGCAGCCGACTGGAGCGCCGTCTCATCCAAAAAAGCAACGTGGGGTCGGAGCCACTTAACGGACCGCTTGACGATGCGCGTCAGCGCCACCGCCGCCAGCAACGCAATGGGAATTGACCCGGCGGTGGGACCCTGGCGAGGCGTGAGAATAAAGGCCCCGAGATACCAAGCCGGCAGCAACCATTGCTTTTGTTCAAGGCAAAAAATAAAACCCAGCGCTCCCAACCCACCCAAAAAGAAGCCGTAGTGTTTCCAGAATATCTTTAGCTCTAGGAGATCTCTAACGAAATGGTTTCGCGTCCACTCGCTGGTGTCTTTGGCGTCCAAAAAAGGACCGAATCCGTGGTAGTGAAGAACCGTCGCCCACCACGGGCTTGCCAAAATGACGGCGCCGCTTGTTACGAAGACAGCGGTGAGCCCGCCGCGCCAGTTTGGTTCATGCAGGATGATAATCAGGGCGACCAGAAAAAGCGTATCCAATGCGAATTCCATGTGAGAGGCAACGGCTCCGCCCGCAAATAGTAGGCAGAGCCCAATGTCTTTCGCCCTAAAACGGCCGTGTATCGCGTCCGCATAATACAGCGCAAGCACATTTAGCAGGCAGCCCAGTGAACGAGTAACGCCGCCTCCCATGATGAGGAACTCGTAAGAGCGGGGAATCAAAGGAAAGATAAGGGCGAAGAATAACACGCCCTCTCTATTTTTGAGGATCTTTTGCGCCAGCAGCACCACGACGGCGATCGTGCCCAGGTTGAGAATGAGAGGAGCCCAGCGGGCGTAGTCTGCCGGTTGGATGCCGAAGATATCGCAGCTGAGTGCGTCTAGATAGAGGCCCAACGCCGGATAGGCCACTGGGAATTGGACGGTATTGTAGGTAATGAAGCGGGGAAGGAGGTAGTGGCCTTTCCGGATCGCCGCGATCATGGGAACCAGGAACCCGCCGTCCCCCAAGACAAAATCAGTGGTCAGAAAGTAAGGGAGCCTGACGAGAATTCCCAGGGCCAACGCCGCAAGGACGCAGATGAGCAGGAAGCGCTTCCGGTCTGTCGAATTGAAAAAAACCATGCCGGATCCCTTTGGTTTGGGGGTGGCGGCTCTCCCCCAGCGGCAATCTTTGATGCTAGCGTAGGAAAATCCGTTCTTTGTGTCGACACCAAACCAATGTCGGCGGGAATTTTGGTAATTTGTGATCGGAAGAAAGAGGCGTTTATCCCTCTGCCGCAGAGGGTTTCATTTTTGTATTTAAGATCGCCGGTTTTCGCGGAAAAGCGAGGAATCTATGCCACGAGGACCAGCAAGCGGATCCTCTTTTCAGGACAAGGTCGTTCTTATCACCGGAGCCACCAGCGGCATTGGTTTGTCGCTCTCTAAAAAATTCGTCGCCAGCGGCGCGACGACTCTTCTTTTGGCTCGATCGATTAAATCCTTAAAGCCCGGCCTCACCGGAGGGGGCCCGGGCAAGGAAGTTCTCGTCCAGTGCGACGTTCGAGACCGGGCTCAGGTATCCCGCGTGGTTTCCCGCCTCGAAGAGGAACAGGGTCCGATCGACATCCTCATTAATAGTGCCGGCATCGGACTATTTTCTCCTGTGGCGGAATCGCGCGAATCTGACATCCGCGATCTGGTGGAGACAAACGTTTTAGGATGCATTTGGTTGATTCATGCCGTGTTGCCCGGCATGAGAGGCCGTAAACAAGGCACCATCGTCAACGTCTCCTCAGCCATATCCAAGCATGCGTTGCCTTATCAGGGGATCTATTCCGGCAGTAAGGCAGCCCTGGAGAGGATTTCAGAGGCTCTTCTCCAGGAAGAGGCTCCCCATGGCATCCGAGTCGTCCAGGTGATTCCTGATCGCACCCGCACGGCTTTTCGTGACAAGTCCTTGGGCGAGCCTGCCTACAAGGCGCTTCCTTTCAAGTTGAAAGAAACCGATCCCGATCACGTGGCGGAAGTCATTCTAAAGGGTCTTTTGGCAAGGAAGACTATCATCTACACCTCGCTGCGGTCGCGGGCTTATCAATGCGTGAGCCGTTCAGCACCCTGGTTGATCGATCGGGTGGCCGCCCGGAAGCGCCGCGGTTCAGAATGAAAAAACCCGTTCTCGTGGGCGGCGCGGATGGTTGGCTGGGCTTGGAATTGATCGCCAGGCTCAAAGCCCAGGGCGAGGCGATCGTGATTCTTAAGGAGCCAGGGCGCGAAACTCCACCAGCGCTCCAGGGACTTTCCTCAATTGAGGTTGACCTGCGTGGAAAATTTGAGGTGACCGACCAACTCCGAAACGTGCGCGTTGTCTTCAATTGCGCTGGCGCTCAGCACCCGGCACGCACGCGGGAGCTCTATGCGGTCAACCGGGACGGTGTGGCAAATCTTTTTCGCCAAGCCTCGGCCGCGGGCATTGAGTCGTTTGTCCACGTCAGCAGCATGAGTGTCGTGGGGCCGACCCCGCCAGGCCCCGAGCCTCGGTCCGACCGGCGCCATGAATGCAGGCCCAAGACGCACTACGCCCGCAGTAAATACCAAGGAGAAAAATTGCTCCTCAACCTGGCTCGGAATTCTAAGACCCGCGTGTCGATCCTGCGCCCAGCGGTTTTTATCGGGACTAATCCATCAAGAAACATGGCGAGCTATGTCGAGATGGTGGCAGCCGGCCGCGGCGTTATCTTTGGTAGAGAAGGATTTTATCGTTCTTATGTTCGGATTGATAAAGTGGTCACGGCGCTTCTGGCGGCCGAGAAGGGTCCCGAGGGACCCTTTTTTGTGGCGGATACACCCCCGCTGACAACCAAGCAAGTCGAAGATTCCATTGCCCAGGCGGCCGGGCATGTTATTTCAAGTCGGCGGTTTCCTGTTTTTCTGTCCCGAATCGCGGAAAGTGTGGCGTGGCTGGCAGGATGTTTGGGCTGGCACCTCCGGCTGGTCAGCATTGCGGGTGAATTTGGACGCCACTACGTTTGTGACGGCCGCGAGGCGGATGCCGCGTTTGGGCTAGACGTGATCAATCCCCGGAAAACATTTCAACGCATGGCTGCTGGTGTGCTCGCCACAAAAGACTGAGGTTTGATTTCCGCTAACGCCCTGAGAGAAGGCGTTCTCCGGAAATGGTCTAGTCCGCTTGAGTGAATCTCGTCTCCAGCGTTCGAGGGGCCGGGTAGCCTTTTGTCCGTCGATTTATTAACCTAGGCCTCGACTAAAGAGCCTCTCGCCGGATAAATAAATGGCCCTTTTCCCTTTCATCTCATCCTGGCTCCCTGTTGGCCTTTGGGCAGGACTGATCTATTACCTTTCCAGCATTCCCCACTTAGGAACCGGCTGGGGGATATGGGACTTAATTCTCCGCAAGATGGCTCATGTGTTTGAATTCGCCATGTTGACCGCTCTACTCATCCGCGCTTTTCGCCGTACCCAGGCTTTCCGGACCCGTGCTTCGATCCTCGGCTGGAGTTCGGCAATTTCTGTCCTTTATGCCATGTCTGATGAATTCCACCAGTCGTTTACCCCCGGGCGGGGGCCTTCGGTTCGGGATGTTCTTATCGATGGCTGCGGCGTTTTTCTAAGCGTCTGGGTGCTCCGCAACCGCTGTCTCGAGCGCCGCAGCGAGGCGTCATGAGTCAGCTCACTTTCGACGGGTTCACCGAGGAGGCGGACCGCGAGGTTGCGCCAGCCGTTCCCACGCCGCCCAGGGCGGAGACGTGGTACAAAGGCCGAGTCCTCTCACACTCCTCCATTTCTCTCTACAAGACTTGCCCCCAAAAATGGAAGTTCCGCTATATCGACCGGGTCCCCGAAAGACCGAGATCTTTTTTCTCCTTTGGGAAAAGCGTGCATGGCGGGCTTGAGTTCCTTTTCTCCCGGCTGGGAGCCGCCTGGCCGACGATCGAGGAAGTTCTGGCGCATTATAAGGAGAACTGGTTGCGGGAGGGCTTTGAATCCGCGGCGCAAGAAAAATGGTTCTTCCAGGAAGGCTCCCGAATTCTTCGCGGATTTTATGCCAAGCATCAGGGAGATTTGCGGCGCGTCGCCCAGGTAGAATTCAAATTCACCATAGACATCGAAGGCGTTCCGGTCATGGGATATATCGATCGCGTGGACGAGACTCCGGCGGGCGGGCTTGCGATCATTGATTACAAAACGGGCAAAGCCTTTGACAAGGCTCGCGTGCGCAAAGATCCGCAGCTCACGCTCTACCAAATCGCATGCCGCGAGCAGTTCGGAAAACCGGTTGAAACCGTCACGCTGTACCATCTGAACTCCCTGACGCCTTTGACGGTTCCTGCGCATTCGACCGACTTAGAGCAGGAGCTTCGCGGCTCGGTTGTTGAAGTGGCGCGTGGAATCTCTGAGGGCAAATTTGACCCGATTCCTGATGAAGATGGGCACTGCAAATGGTGCGACTATGCCCAGATTTGCCCGGCGTTGGCCGGCCGCAAGCTTTCGGCAAAACCGCCTTCTGACGACTCGGCGCTTCGGGACATGGCCGACCGACTGGGACGGCTCAAAGTCCGCATCAAGGAGCTGGATGAGGAGCGTCAGGCGCTTAGCGACGAAACCGCAGCGCAACTCCGCAGATCGGGACTCACCCGCATCGAAGGGCGACATTTCTCGGCCGAGCTGGCTTCTGCCAACGACGAGCCTGGCCAGGTTGAAACCCGGCCGCTGGAAAACCCGCCCCGTGAAATCCTTCACTGATTATCTTTGGTTTAACACCGAGACTCGCCAGGCGCTGGTCAATATTACCGATGAGATAGAAGCCCGCGTTATCCAGTCAGGCGTCCAGGAAGGCTTCTGCCTGGTTTCCGCCATGCACATCACGGCGGCCATTTGGGTGAATGACGAAGAAGACGGCCTTAAGAAGGATCTCATCGATATGCTTGAAAAGATCGCTCCTTCGGGGGCTCATTACAGGCACCATCTGACCGGCGAGGATAACGGCGACGCTCACCTCAAGCGGTCAATCCTTCATTATCAGGCGACGCTTCCCGTCACCAAAGGCAAGCTGGACCTGGGCCCCTGGGAGCAGGTTTTTTACGCCGAGTTTGACGGTCGTCGCAAGAAAAGAGTCATTGTCAAAATCATAGGAGAATAGCCCTGCGACGCCACCGAGCCTTCTGGCTGGTCTTGCTGGTTCTGGCGGTTGTTGCGATTTTCGCGTGGCTGTTCCGCGGCTGCGTCGGGCAGTTTCTCTTTGAGAGGCTGGAGGCGCCGCTTCCTCCTCGCGGTCATACTGAATCCGTCTACAGCGGATCAGCCCTCCATCTCGACAAGTCGCTGTTGCCCTCCGGGGTCTCCATTACGAGCATCTTCTATCCTTTTTCCATTGTCGCTCCGGGCGGTACGCTTCCCTTTGACATTAACGGTTCGGGATTGAGCGCCGAAATCGCCCGGCGAGTTCGCCTGGAAACCCACCAGCCTTCCATCGAGAGCCCTCCCTTGGAGGCCACAGACGGCAGCCGGTGGAAGGGCCGCTTTTTGGTGGGAGAGAAAACGCCGACTTTGGTCGTTCATCCGGAAGGCGAATACGATAGCTCGCAGGGACTAAAGCCGTTCTTTTTGGCCCCGCCTTTTGCCGTGATTCGTTCCAGTGAAGTCCTCGACGTTGTTTTTATGGGGTTGGATGAAAGCGGGCGCGTCGCGCAATTCCGGGTATTTACGAACCTCTCTTCTGAGGCGCTGAAGAGCTTTTCGATCCGGGCCACAAGCGGCGCCATTGACGTGAGCGGACTTTCGGCGCAGCTTCCCTTTATCGTTGACGGATCGCTCGATGTTTCGAAAGCGGCGCCGGGTCGCTATGGACTCGAGGCCCGGCTGGGAAACAAAGTCCTTTGGCATCGGGATAATTTCATCGTCGTGGGCCCCCATGGCGCATTTAAAGGCCTCCCGGCCTCAGCAGGCGCCTTCTTCCCGGGCACGGGCTCTCTACCCTGGGCGCACGCGGTCTCAACTGTTCCGGTTCATGCCGAACTGATTCCCGAAAACATCCAAATTTCCCGTTTTTACTATCCGAGCTCCATTACCGCGCCCGATACGCAGATCGAATTCGAGATCAACGGCCTTGGCTTCACAGACAGCTTTCAGCGGATTATCGGCGTGAATCCCGGCGGCGCCGAAGTGGCCGTGAAGCGCCTTCAGTACGTAACGACCAATCAAATCACGGGAACCTTTACCATTGGGAAAAATGCCTCGACCGCCGTTTTCTTTCCGGAGGTGACCATTCAGGGGAAAACCGTTTTCCGGGCGCCGGAGCCTTTCGCCGTGATCCGCCCCGGAGAGGTGTTGAACCTCATCTTTCAGGAAATCGGGGAGTCCGGAACATCCGCTTGGTTCCGGGTCTTCACGAATCTAAACCCCGAGCTCTACGGCGCGATGTCAGTCTCTTTCAGTACCGCGGCCATCCATGCGAAGAACCTAAGGCCTCATTTGCCCTTCATTGTGGAAGGATCCATAGATACAAAAGACGCTCCTGACGGCAGTTACGACGTGTTCGTGAAGATCCATGACCGGATTGTCTGGGCGCGGCCCGACTACATCAAAGTTCTTCACGCCGGGGAAAAGGAAGCCGGCCTTTTTGAAAAGATCGAGTCGACCGATGGCTTTTACCGTCCTGGAGACAAGGTCAAATTCTTGATTCAGGGGAGCGGATTCCGGGAAGGCGATGTCCGGTCGTTCTCAGCGGAGATCAAAGGGCTGGGGGCGTTGCCGGCAGATTTCATCTACGTGTCGCCGGGCAAGATGGAACTGGAAGTGGACCTTTCTTCTACCACGGCGCCGGGGACCTATGATCTAAGCATCTTGCAAGAGGGTCGGCAGATCCGTTTGATTTCGCAAGCTTTTGTCGTTGTGCCGGCCAACTGGATTCGGGAAGTCACGCTGGGGTGGGACTTGATGCCCGGTAGCCAAAGCGTGCTGGACCTAACGGGGCGGAACTTCGACAAATCTTTTGCTTCCCGGTTGAAGGCTTCCTCCGACGACCCTCAGTTGTCTGTCGGAAGATTTACCTGGCTAAGTCCCGAAGAAATGACCGCCACCATCTCGGCGGCTTCTGGGGTCAGGCCCGGCGACTATTTGCTCCACTTTACCGTCGGTTCAACGGAGGCCGAGCCCCAGGCGGGAAGCCTCGTGCATGTGGCTCCAAAACCTCGTTAACTGAATAATTTCCAGCCTATTTTCTTTACCAAATCTTTACAGGTTCTTAAGGAGAATTTAAGGGCTTTTTTCATCTAATACAGCTATTCCAAAGGCCGGTAAAATCCTGGTCTCCCTATAATCCGAATTGCCCGACGGAGTTAGTCTGAAGGTGAAAAAGTTCAGCATCAGAACGGTGTCAGTCACCATGTCTCTGGTGATCCTCCTTACCGATTGTGTCTTCGCTAGCGCTCCCGAAATCGACTTCTGGAAGCAGCGTTCCGCCTCTGTGCATTTAAGTGGCACTCAGTTGGCGTCCATTCTTCCTGCTCCGTCCTTCCCAGGCCTATCAGTTTCCCCTACCCGCTTTGCAGCGGCCTTGCCCTGGAGCCCAAAAACCACCCAGCCGGTATTGAGCCTTATTCCTTCCCGCTTTGGTTCCGTGCGTTCCGTCTCTGGGCCGGGGACGAGAGGAACGATAATCCATATTCAAGACGTCCATTTAAATCCCGAAGCTCAAGCGAATATTAGGGGTGCCATTCAGGCGCTCGTGCCTACCGGCCAGATCGGACTCGTGGCCGTCGAGGGCGGCTTTCAACGACTGCCGCTCGAGGATTTTCGTTCCTACCCCCATCGTGAGGCTCTGGAGGCGGCTGCCAGAACGCTCGCGGAGCAACGGAAGATTTCTGGCGCTCTGGAAGCCGCTCTTACGTCCTTGGGTTCTTTTCCCGACGTGGTGGGCGTGGACGACCAAGGATACTACCACGCCAACGTGAAGGCCTACCTCCAATCAGCGCCGCAACAAGGCGCCAAGCTCGCAGAGATTCTCTCCCTTGAAGACGTGCTCCGTTCCGAGAAGAAAGCCGTATTTGGCGAGGACCTATTGAGATTCGACGCCGCGGTCGGTGCCTACCATGCCGGCGACCGCAATTTTTCCGAACATTTGGAGGACCTGGATCGAGAGGTCCGACGGCTCGGGATTTCCGAAGACCGGCCTAACATCAATCTCTATCTGGACGCGCTAAAACTCGAGGCTGCCCTCGTTCCGGAGCGCATCGAATTGGAACGGCGCGCGTTCCTCGAAGCGCTCATCAACCGCCTCACGTCCAGCGATCGGCAATCCCTCCTCTTGCAGGGAACCGAACTCCGGCTTGGAAACATGACTCAGTCCGATTTTTATCATCAGCTTGAAGGTTTTTGCGGAAGGGCGCATGTGGACTTAAGTAAATATCCAGCCTTCGCATCTTATCTGAGCTACGTTTTTAAAGCCGACGCCATAAACGGCGAACGGCTCCTCGAGGAATCACAACTGACCGAAGACCGTCTCTACGAGGCATTGGTCCGCACGCCCGTTGAGCGGGCTCTGTTGGTCGAATCCCGGGGGCTTTCGCTAGCCGCTAAACTGACCCGCTTCTCGCTGACGCCGGTCGAATGGCAAAGCTATCTCCGGCTGAAAGCCGAGGGCTTCTATTATTCCGGCTCGTTGGCGTCTTTTGAGAGATTCTACCGGGCGGCCGAACATCGTAACGACTTAATGGCCGAGAATTTGGCTCGTGAGATGGACAAGCGTGGCGCAAAAGAGGCCGTGCTCGTCACCGGAGGCTTCCATGCGGAAGGCATGAGACGGATCCTGGTGGCTCAGGGGTTTTCGGTGATTGAGTTTGTCCCCAAAATTGAGAAGGCCGATCCGCGGGACGGTTCAGCCTACCTGGGTGCCTTCGCCCAGGAAAAGACTCCTCTTGAGCAGCTCTTCCAAGGAGAGAAGCTGTTTGTATCGCCGGAGGCCTATACGCCGGCCATAACCGCCGATTTGGCTGGGTTCATGATTGCAGTCGAGGCCGGGATGGGCCGGGCCTCTCAAGCGCTGGCAAGTTTGCGGAGATTTCTGGCGCGGCGCGTGGGCGATATGGTGTTTGTGTTTCAAGTATTTCACCGCAGCATTCTTCTGGTCATTCGCCCTGAGTCAGGGGCCGTGGTGCTCAGCTGTTCATGTTTGGGCCTTGTCATCGGAAACGTCCGGGAGTGGATCGTGCCAGCCGTTCCGGGTGGAGTACGGAGGGTCGGCCTGTTCGCATCGGTGGGGGAGCTCAGCCCTTTCATTGCAGGTTTTACCCTAGTGGGCGTCGTGATTTTCCTGGTGACGTATGTGATTTGGCGCATGCGCTACGTCGAAGGTTGGCTCTACAAGGCCGACTTGGTGATCCCTCCGCAAGAGCCTCTTGATCCTTCCATTATTAAGAAGGCGCCGGACCCGGTGGCTTTCGCGCGCGAGCTTCTCGATCGTGCCGCTCAGAAGGGTTACAACATCATTTTCGTCACCAAATTCCGCGTGTTGGACGGTCCTGGATCAGCGCTGGACCTTGATCCCTATATTCGGATTTTGAGTGTGGTCCCGACGTTCGTCGGGAGGTGGCTCCGCTCATGGGTTGGCAGCGCGGGTGGATGGACCAGGCGGGCGACGTACCTGTCCGAAGTTCCTTCGACGATCACGCTGGCCAGCAATCTGACGGCCACGTTTCGAATTGAGCCCGCCAGCGATCCCAACCTCATTGAGTACGATTCGCCAATTTACGGGTTTAAGACGTTCACAGAACCGGTCGGCGTCGACGAGAAAGGCCAAACTCCTAAAGGCATGGAAGACGCCGTGGGCTATATCTTTATGAACCTTTTTGGGCTGAAGGGTATCAAGATTGTGGTTGAGAAGACGTCGCGGCTTGTGAAGGCTGGTGGAATGGAATCCTCAAACGTCGATCTCCAGGCCTTCATCACGATGGCCAGCATGCTCAGTGGCGCTCAACTCTCCGAAGCCGATATTTATGCATTGGCGACAAAGCTCGAGAATGGCGCTTTTCGCGGCATCACCGGCGGTCAGGGAATCGTCTGTTCGCTGTTGGGCCGCGTGTTCCGGCATTTCTGGTTCCTCAGGGAGAACGGACAGAGGGACGTGTTCTCCATACCTGTTTTTCTGAAGCACTCAAAAACTCTCGCGGTTGAAGACCATATGCTTCTCGTCCAAGCCGGACTTCAGGGAAATTATACGCGGCGATCGGGCGCTTTGATTAATCGGATGTGGATGGACATCCTGATTAACGATGCGTCTAGTTTTCCTCTATTCCGGGAAATGGTCGTTCTCACGGACCGCTACGCTCATGCCCTGCAGAGGGGCGACTATAAGACGGTCGTCAAAACGATAAACCGCTACGTCGACCTCCGGAATTCAATCTGCCGGCGCTGGGTCAATCTGATGCTGGACGCCCATCAAGGCAAACCTGGTCCCGAGTGGGCGAAGGCATTTGCACAAAAAGTTTTCACTCATCCGGATCCTTTCTACCAGTCTCTTCGGGACCAGTACGAGGTGTACGGGGACGGTCTTCAGGAAAGCGTTCCGGAAGGAGCCCATCAGTTAGTGGTTCAGGCTGTCGGTCCCGATGGAGGACCGATCGCCATTCCCGGACTTTCGATCGAATGGGATCATGCGTCTGCTACGTCGGTTGGCGCCGGAGATACTCGGGCGAAGAACGTCGGTCTCTATGAGAACATCAAGGGGCGGCCTGCTTTTCAGAGCCCCTTGATGACCTCGCAGGTCCCGAACGGAAACCTGAGCGTCCGTCTCCGATCCCCGTTGAGGACTCTGCCCGAGGGAACCGTAGTCCGCCTCACCTTCCGTGATCGCGAAGGCCGCGCCATTGTGAACAGTCAGTACATGCATCGGCTGGGAAGCCTTCGCGATGTCAGCCTCTACTCGCTTGATCCCATTGGCGTTCTGGTCCATGAAGGAAAAGCCGCGGGCATTGCCATTATGCCGCTCGGCGCCGGCGGCCCTGGGGCTAATCTCATTGCCGTCTCTCCTTATGACATCGAGCATCTTGAGAGGTTCCTCAAAAAGCACGGTCTTAAGCGCATCAATGAAAACCACTTGGGGCTGACTCGGAAAGAGCAGCAGCTCAAAGGCTACATCCCCTTTCATGTGGACGACACGGGGCGGACGGATTATCTGTCGTTTGAGAAACTTGGCTTGCGGCCGCCTAAAGGCCCGGTCCGGGTTCGATACGACCAGTGGACCGGCAAATTCAAGGAGCTTCCCCCGCGCGACGGAGACGGGGATGAAGGCGCCATGCCCGAAGAGGTTGAGGGCGGACGCTGGCCCGCCTTAATGGGTCTTTACGACAGCCTCCCTGGCTGGTGGGGAAAAGCTGGCGCCCCGATGATCATTGAGTCGGTGCTCTTTAAATCAGTCGTCTCTCTGGCGATCATCGGATATGCTGGTCTCGCCCTCACGCTTTCGCCCGGCACATTCTTGATAATGGGAATTATAAGGGCGTTCTGGCACGGCTATCATGGATCTCAGGCGTGGAATGGGGACCGTCTCAAAATTACGGCCATTTGGGCTTCGTTGTGGGGAGTAACGGCCGTGTTGGCCTCTTTGGGCCTTATTCATTTCACGCCGGCGCTTTTTGTGCTCATGGTTTTCGCCTACGATGCGGTTCCGCATGCAGTGGTAAATTCCTTCATTTCTCCCGAAGCTCGATTGGCTCGGGAACTGGCGGGGGCGTGGGAGAAGGAACTAAATGGGTCTGGGGATCTCACCGCCTTGACGATTGAAAGGGACCTGGAAAGTTTTTCCGAAACTCTCGATATCCGAACCGGCCTGCGGAAGGCGCCCGTGAGATTCCGCGCTAACGTTTTTGCGGCGGCCCTCCAACGCGAGCTTGACCAGCGATCGCTGCTCCATCGGCTGGGTCCGGTTCGCGCCGCCCAACTAGCGGAGAGAATCCTTCCCCAGAATTCTGGAACGTCGACCGCCGATCGCTTCCGATCGCTTAAGCCTAATTCCTTGGCCGTGATACCGATTGACGAGGCGGCGGGCGCTGCGGCGGCAATCCGCCTGGCCGAAGAGGCGCGGCAGTTTGGAACGCAGGGACGCGTCGTATTTGTCGTGACCGCTGGAGGCGCCATCGAAACGGCGCTTAAAGCAGCCGTCGCGGGCGCTTCCCACATCGAAATCATTCCTGCCATAGAACCGGTGTTGGAGGACGGCGGACTTCGCACTCTGCATCTGTCGATCTTGGATAAAGTCCTCGCCCATCATCGAGAGCTCCAATCCTCCATGTCCGTTGAGCTATGGACGCTCAAGGGCTTGGTGGTTGATCCCCAGGGCCTCAGTTCCGATTCACCTCTCAAGCAAGCGTTCTTTGTTCTTATCGACCGCTCCGCCGCCTTCCCGATCGGCCTTGCTCGCCTCGTGATTTTTGGCGCGGCGATGCGGCTCCTCTCCCGACAAGCCTAGTTTTATCCTTCGTTGCAAAACATTTACAAAATGTTCATGCAAAATTAATGTATGGGGTGTAAGCTTGGCTTAATCGAACCGCGTGAAAATCATCGCGTCGTCTAAGATCAAACATCAATTCCCATCATTTGCAGGAGGCTTGGTTGCATCCAACGGACAAATCCCTCGGTGTCCTGGAAATGGGCTATGAGGTCCGGTTTCGTGAGAAAGTCGAATCCTTTAGCGTCGGAAATGCTGACGCCGCCCTCCAGTATTTTCGCCAGCTAATCCGGACCTCCAAAAAAACCGGCAACCAGGCAACGGTCGCGTGGTCTCTCCTGCAGATGGCCATGGTCATGCGGGGCCAACGCCGTTACGCAACGGCCATAGAGGTTCTTGAAGACGCCAAAGTTATCTTCCAGACAATCGGAAATGAAATGGGTTTGGCGTCCGTTTACCAGGAGCTCTCACTGGCCAACCGCGAACTTCAGCGGAATGCTCTTGCCCTCGAATACGCCCACCAAGCTGTCAAGATTTTCCAGCAGAAGACTCAGAACCACGATCTAGCCTGGGTCTATGACAATATGGCGGTCATTCACTTTAATCTTTTCAACCGGCATGAGAGCCTCATCTATGCGAAAAAAGCCCGGACGATTTTTCTTGAAGACAACTCTCAAATCGGCCTGGCCTGGAATGCTTGCAACCTGGCCAGTCTTTATTACGGCATGGGCTTTAATCAAAGGGCCGAGCGCTACTGCACCGAGGCGCTTAAGATTTTCATGCAGCTCAAGAGCAAGCAGGGCACGGCCTGGAGCCTCCTTTGGCTGGGCATGATTTACCGTGCTGAATGCAAGTTTGACTCCGCCGAAGAGTATCTGATTCGGGCCAAAAATATTTTTCGGGATCTGGGACTTAAGGACCGGATGGCCTGGTGCTTGCTGAACGAAGCCGCCGTGAAAAGATCTCTGGGCCGCGGCGAAGACGCAATCCTCATCAACAAACAGGCGATCCAGCTTTTTAGCCCGCTGCGCAATCATGACGGGGTCGCTTGGGGGCTATTCCAAATCGGACAGATTTTTCGGGACCGCGGCCAGCTGATCAAGGCTTGGCAGACATTTAGAGAAGCGCTCAATCTCCACACCGATATTTCCAACCGCAAAGGGATGGGCTGGGCGCAAAACGAATGGGGAAAAACCTATCTTGAGCTCAACAACCCGGTCCACGCCCGGGAGTGCTTCGTTAAAGCCAAGGTCATCGCCGACCAGCTAGATGAGAGTCCCTTGGAAGTCGAGGCTGATAAGAATCTCGCCCAGCTCTGCCTGGATGAGGGCCTTCTGCAAAAGGCAGCTGGGCTCCTCGATCAATCAGCGGTTTTTTGCCGGAAGATCAAAGAGCGCGAAATGGAAACCGAGGTGCTCCTGGGCCGCGCCCGGTACAACATTATCATCGGAGACCTGCCTGCCGCGAGAGAGGCCGTGGGGCAAGCCAAGAGCATCAGTGAGGCCTATAATCTCCTTCGATTGAAGCCCACGGTGGGAATTCATTGGGCTGAAGTGCTGGTTTGGGAAGGAAAAGAAGACGACGCGGTAAAGGTCCTCAAGGAGGTCTTGCTTTTCGCCAGGCAGATGGATCAGCGCCGCCACCGGGCTGAAGGGCTTTTAGGTCTGGTTCAAATTATAGGCCTTAAGAAAAACACGTCTCAGGTGTCAACCATGCTCTTTCAAGTCGAAAAGGACATCCGGGCCCTCGGGTCCCGCAAGCTCAAGGCGAAATTTCTCGTGGTTAAAGGGCTCATCAAGCACGCATCCAGCGGCTTGGTCGATACACGTTATTTCACGCAGAGCCTGCATATCATGGAAGAAGCCGGGCTGTCCGTGCTTGAAAAACAGATTCTCGGAATGCTGATTGGCCTTTATGAGAAGAGCAAACTCGACCGGGAGAAGTTTGAGTGCACCCAGGCGTCGAACCGGCTTATGGAGAAAGGATCAGTCGATTTGCATTTGGTCAGGCCGCGTCATGACGTGATGCCGCTTCTTCCGGTGTCGCTGGTCATTTAGAGCTGCGGCCGCCCGATCAAAACCTCAACTCCCTTGCGGATCATCATAATGCCGATGGCCGCCAGGAAAATACCCACCACCTTGGCCGTAACCTTAAAGACGGCCTCGCCCACCAGCCGAATGATCCGCTCCGAAAAAAGAAATACAGTTAGAGAGATCAGAAGATTGGCCGCCAGTGCCGTGACGATCAACGGATAGCCGCGTTCTTCCCGCAGGATTAAGAGCGTCGTAATCGTGGCCGGTCCCATAATGAGGGGGATCCCAAGAGGGACAATGCCCATCAGATGATCGGCGGGCGCCCCTTCGGTCCGTTTGGACGTAAACCCGAAGATTTCGCGGATTGAAAAGATCAAAAGAAGAAGGCCGCCCGCGATTTTGAAATCGGCGCTCGTGATCCCCAAGAGCGAAAGAATCAGATGGCCGCCTACCGTAAAGACAATTCCCAGGATAAGAGCGGTGGCCATCGCTTCAACCGCATGCCTTCTTTTTTCCGAGACGAGGAGGCCTTCCGTCAAGCTGAGGAATAGAGGGAGGGTTCCCAGGGGGTCAATAGCAACAAACAACGGGATGAAAGTGAGCAAGAAAGAATTCATGTAGCAAGTATATCAACCCCCGTCTCCTTATTGCCATGGATACAGCGCAGGACTCGGGCACAAAAGGGGTCCGGGCGGCGCTGGCGTAAATAAGGTAAAATCTCGACGGTTTTTCCTATAGCGGCGCGGTAGCTCAGTTGGTAGAGCATGGGACTCATAAGCCCAGGGTCGGCGGTTCGATCCCGCCCCGCGCTATTTTTTACCCTATCATGATGAACCTTAAAACACTCAATCTATCCCATCCCATCATCCAATCTCCGATGGCCGGCTGTACCGATCTGGCTTTCCGGCTTGTTTCGCGCCGCCGCGGCATGGAATTTTCCTTTTTGGAGATGGTCTCCGCCAACGGGCTCATGCACGACAGTGGGCATACGGCGGACCTTATGAAAACGGTCCCTGAAGACCGCCCTTTAGGGGCCCAGCTCGTCGGATGCGAGCCTGATGTCATGGCAGCGGCCGCTTCCAGAATTGAGGAGATGGGATTCGATTTATTGGACTTGAACCTGGGCTGCCCCGTTCGCAAAGTGACCTCGCAGGGGGCAGGCGCCGCGCTCCTGAAGGATCCAGCCCAGGCCGAACAGCTCTTTAAGCGCGTGGTCGGCGCCGTTAAGAATATTCCCGTCACCATCAAGGTCCGCAAGGGATATGAGGACGACTCGGGCCAAGAGGCTGTTGAGATCGCCAAAGCCGCTGAAGCCAGCGGAATCTGCGCTATTACGGTCCACGGCCGCACGCGCGCCCAAGGTTACACAGGCAAAGCCGATTGGGAAGCCATTGGTAAGGTGAAGCGCGCGGTCGGCATTCCCGTGATTGGCAACGGCGACGTCCTCTCTTCAACGGACGCCAAAAAACTTTACGAGATCAGCGGATGCGACGGCATCATGATCGGCCGCGGCGGGCTTGGCAATCCCTGGATTTTTGGCGCGATTCGCGCCGAGTTGTATGAAGGCCGTCCGTTTGTGCCGCCCACGCTTGAAGAGAAGCGGCAGACGGTGTTGGAGCATCTGGAACTCGAGGTTCAATTCGAAGGCGAGGAAAGAGCCCTTTTCCACATGAGGCGCATCGGGGCCTGGTATATCGCCGGCGTTCCCAACGCCGCCCAGTGGCGGGGAGAGCTCAACCGCGCACAGACCATCCAACAGCTCCGCGACGTTTTGATCCGCAGTTTATCCGAGGAGAATTTCGCTCCCACCCATGCCGCCTCCCAACCGGCTTAAGAAGCTGGCTTTTTGGTTGTTCGTGGCCGTTGCGGCCAGCGGACTGACGGTTCAGTCGTCCGATCAGATCGAGTCCCTGATCGATAAACAAAAGCAGGAAAACCGCGTGTGGGACCAGGAAGACAACGAGGATCTCCCCGTTGCATTTCTCTTCGGAGATAGTTCATCGATTTTATTGTATTCAGCCGCCGCCAATCGGGGCCGGGGAAATGCGCTCTCCGAACCCTTTGAGTTCGATGAGTTGATCCAGCTTTCAAGAGGAAATCCAGCCGACTCGGAAACCGTGTTAAACACGGATCTGGTCAGCCTGCGCGAGGCTTTTGAGCAGCACTGCCTCGTGCGTCCCGGGGACGTGTTTGTGGCCGTCGGCCCATCGTGGCAGCAGTACGTGGAGATTAAGGATTTTGCCGTTCGAAAGGATCGACCGATCTGCGCTTCCGATTCTCCCTACTCGTTGTGGGCCCGATTTGAGGAAGGCCTGCCCGGGAAGCCGCTCTTTTATTCGACGGATACGGATCTGCCTCAGGGGGACAATCACTTTGTGGCTGCCAGCACCCTCCCGAAACAGCCGCTCTCGGACGACTTGAAGGAGCGTCTCATGGACCAAATCAAATTCGCCGGCGACTACGACATGACCACCTATCTCATCAACGCTCCGAACTGCGATCGCTTGCTCATGCTTCATCGGCGCATCGTGAGCCCGGACGACGCCGAATTACCGAACGATTTGGCCGTCAGCGAAAAAAGCGGTGTCTTTCAGCGCCTGCTGGTCGAGCGCGTGCAGACTGACCAAGGTACGGGCCATATCCAACTCGATGGAGTGCTCGATTACAACGGGGATGGCCGTATAGATCTATTGTTTTCCGGCGACCATGCGGGTTGCCCGTACCAAGCTCTCTTTGAAGGAACCGACCAGGGATTTGACCCGGTTGACCTTCCCAACAAGGCTTGTGCATGCTGAAAATGGATTGATTTTCAGGCCCAATCCGTGTCTTAAATCACACTCCGTTTCACTTGTTATTTCCGCGCTCCATCTTGTATCCTACGAATCCATGGAAATTTTTTTCCGCCTGCTTTTCGGGCATCTTCTTGCCGATTTCACACTTCAAACCAACTTCATTGCTGACTGGAAAAGGCGAAGCTTTGTCGGTCTGTTGGTCCACGTCTTTATCCACCCCGTCTGCTACGTAGCCCTGGTCTGGCCCTATCTAAACCAAGCGTGGATCAATCCTTTTGGCGTCCCGCTCAACGGATGGCTCTGCATCGGCATCGCTACTGTTTTGCATTTTTTTGAGGATTGGTTCCGGGTCACCCAGATCAACCGGGGTTGGACGGACAATACAATCTTTTATTTTTGGGACCAGGCCGTGCACATCGGCGTCCTTTGGCTATTGGTGCCCCGAACTCAACCGCTTGAAGATATCTGGCCGATCTTGGGGGCCATCTTTGTCGTGGTCACCCACTTCGCGACGGTGACGATCTGGTTCGTGGAAAAGGACATTTTTGGAAGGAATTATCCAGAAACCGAAGAAAAGTACATTTCTATTCTTCAACGCCTGGTCGTCTGGCTGGTTTTTTTCCTCCCTCAGCCCTGGTGGATCATTATCCTGGCGGCCGTGTTGGGGGGCTTCGGGCGACACGTCTGGATGAAGCGAATTGATTTTAGCTGGACGAGCGTGGCGATGGGAAATCTCATCGCCGTGACCTGCGGCCTCATTAGCCGTTTCGGCGTTGGCTATCATTTCTGACCGCTTGGCCTTGCGCTGGAATGGCGGCTCCTGCTGAATCTGAAACCCCTGTAGTTCCTCCCCGGAAGAGTCGGTTGATTCTTATATTGACCGGCGCATTTTTCGCGGCCGTGGCCGCGGGAACCCATGGGTCCATCCTCTTCCATATTTCGGAGCGCGTGGCCGCCGGTTTTTTCACAGGCGGCGCCTACTGTTGGTTATTTTGGTGGTGGTTTCATGCGTTGAGCCACGGCCTGCCGCTTTTCCACACGCCTTTGCTTTTCTATCCCACGGGTGTGCCTCTGTTCCTTCACGCTCCTGTGGATGAAATCCCCGCAGTCTTGATGCAGTTCGTGATGAGCCCGTATGCGGCGACGAACCTGATCATGATGGGTACTTACGCCGCAACCGGCCTTGCCGCATTCGTTCTTCTCGAGAACATGACCCGGAACCCCTGGGCCGCCCTATGCGGCGCATTTACATTTGCCTTCAGCGATTACATGGTGGTCGAGCACCTCCATGGCCATCTGGTCGAGACCAATCTTTTTATGCCTCCCTTGGTGGTTCTGGCGTTTTGGAAACTCTCCGAGGCCTTCTCGCGAAAAAACGCAATTATTTTTGGCGCGGCATGTGTCGGCCTCTTGCTCTGCGGACCCTACACGTTCTATTCCTTTGGACTCATCGCGGCTTTTCTGGCTGTCGTCTACGAAGTTGGCACCGGACGAAAGGCGCTCGGTTCAAGGATCTGGAAGGCCGCAGCGGCAGCTCTGGCGGCCACCGCCGCCGTCGGAGCGGTGGTCTACTGGCCCATCCTTCGCTATCGAGGCCAATGGGTGGGGGCCTCCTCGGTCTTTCCAGTGGCGCTCAGTTCTTTCGTCGAGCCTCCCTTCTGGAATCCGTCGCGCCTGGTACGGGCGCTTCGATGGACAAAAGGAGAAAACATCCTGTTTCCTGAGATGACGATGGGATATTTGGGGGTTGGGAATCTCTTACTTTTGGCTTATGGGCTTTTTGGCCGTTTATGGGAAGATCGGAGATACCGGTTTTGGCTTTGGATGTTTGCCAGTTCGGCCGTCTTGGCACTCGGGCCCTGGCTTCTCCTGACGCCGCTGCATTCGTTATCGGTGCCTCTGCCCTATTGGATCATTGGCAAACTCCCCATCCTCTCGGAATTCCGAGTGCCGGCAAGAATCATGATCACCACGACCTTGGCGGTGGCCGTTCTGAGCACCCTTTCGATCGACCGTCTGATGCGCCGGTGGCCGGCTCCGTTTCGGGCCTTCTTTGCGATCGCTTTCGTCGCCATCACGTTTCTCGAATTTTCTCCCTGGATCGCGGCCCAGCGAGCGGCACCTGCGGTCCCCGGGGCTGCCTATGAAAAAGTAAAAGCCGATCACGATACCTTTGCGGTTCTTGAGTTACCCCTGTCCTACACAGAGAAAGGCGACATGTTTGCGTTCGCACAGTACTACATGATGATGCAGATCTATCATCAACACCCGATGGTGCTGGGATTTCCCAGCCGCGAGCTTTCATCTTGCCTGTCGTTTAGCGATCATGCCGACGTGGTTTTTGAATTCACGCATCCTTGGATATTTCGGCGGCTCGAGTCGGACACAGCGCTGCAAGCGCGGGCGCACTGGTTAGCGTCGGAAGGTTCTCAAACTTTGGGAAAGCTGGGAATCAAGTACGTGATCTACCACTCTCGTCTGCCGGCCTATGATCCTGGGACGCAACGCTTTCTGGAGAGATGGCTTCAGAAAGTATTTGGAGAACCGATACTCCGGGACGAGAGTGGCTGCGAGCTTTTTAAAGTCAGGGAAAGGCACTCTTCTCCCGCGCGACCGGAGACTGCTCTTTAGCTTAGAGCCATCTCGAAAACTCCGGAAGAATCTCGGCCGAGCAAAGGACGTTGGTGTAATGGGATCGGGTTGCTTTTAATAGGGCCGGGACGCCTGCGATACTCGAAAGCTTCGTCATTCGCCCCTCTGCCGAGCCCATTTCTAACCGCTCCGTCAGACCGGTCTCCCTGATCAAGTCATCGAGTCGCGCGAGTTGAACGCCGGCGGCGGCCAGGGAAGGCAAATTCACTTCGAGCACAAGAACCGGCTTATGTTTTTTTAAAAACCCTTTCATTCCCTCGATCACTGCGTATTCTGCGCCCTCAGCGTCGATCTTGACCACAATGTTTCCACTTGTCTCGACGGAAAGATTCAGTTCATCAAACCGAAAACAGGGCGCATTTAGCCTCGAAAAAGTATCTTTGCGCGCAAGTTCGTTGGGATAAAAAGAAGAATTACCCAGAGTGTTCGTCAGCGTAAAATCCATAAAACCGTCTTTGTCGCTCAGGGCAAGAAGATGGGGGCGAATGTTGGAAAAGCCGTTTCGCTGGATGTTTTGTAGGAACCCGGACACGGGTCGCGGATCGGGATCGAACGAGTACACTTTGCCGCCGGCACCGACCAGCGCCGCCGCAAGAAGAGAGAAATATCCCTTGTGGGCGCCGACGTCGATAAAGGCGTCGCCAGGTTTTAATAGGGCCGATAGAAGGGCCGTCAGGGTTGGTTCGAATCCGTTTCGAGAAAGGATCTGTTTGTCGGTGAATTGCTGAGGATCCAGGAGCATCCAAAACTGCCCGCGCACCCGGACCCACTTTTCCTTCCGGAATCTTCTCCAGAGACGCTCAATCACCATCGTTAGGTGACCCGTTTGAGGGTATTTGCTCGACACGCGTCAGTCTCAATGATAGTGAAGAGGTGCTTTTTGTGCCCATGGTCTTGATTATCTTATATCTTACGTCTGGTGTTCCTAACTAAAAAGGGAAGACCAAAGCGGCGTTACCAACGCTTGAAAATCGAAATCGACAATCAATTTGCGAAAGGACTCCCCTGACTAAAGAAATTCTTCGCTTCGCCTTAGCCCTTCTGACCATTGCCGCCGGGGTTTTCCACTTGGTTCGTCCGTCGCCGTTCGTGAAGATTGTGCCCGCTTATTTGCCGTTTCCAAACGAACTGGTTTTGATTAGCGGGGTTTGCGAAATCCTGGGCGGGGTGGGCCTGTGCATTCCTCCCTTACAAAAGGCCGCCGCCTGGGGTTTGGTGGGGCTTTTCATCGCCGTTTTTCCCGCCAACATCAACATGGCCATAAATCATTTGCCATTTGGAGATTACCAGACTCCGTTGCTCGCTTGGGTGCGCCTGCCCTTCCAAATCGTTCTCGTTCTTTGGGCCTGGTGGTATACCTAGATGAAAAAAGCAGAAATTGGATTTCATGTCATTCTCCTGATTTTGGCCGCGTCTATGACGGCCTGCGCGCCGGTCACATACCTGGGAATAAAGGTCCTTTACCGGAAGACGGAGTGGCCAGCATCAAAGACTGTGCGGGATGTCTGTTATGAAAGTAATACGCCCTGCCGAAGCCAGGCGCATACACTCGATTTGTATTTGCCCGACGGGAACCATTGGCCGGTCATTGTTTTTGTTCATGGCGGCGGCTGGAACGAGGGAGACAAGCAACTTCGCGTGGCCGGGGCGGACGTCTACGCGAATATCGGACGCTTTTACGCGGCTCATGGAATTGGCGTGGGCGTTATCAATTACCGCCTCCAGCCAGAGGCCAAATGGCGGGAACAAATCGAGGACGTGAAAAACGCGGTGGCCTGGGTTCACTCGAATATCGACCATTATGGGGGGAACGGAGACCAAATTTTTTTGATGGGCCATTCGGCCGGAGCCTACCTCGCCAGCTACGTCGCCTTCACGCTGGAAACCGATAAAGGAAGGAGTTCAATCAGGGGCGTCATTGCCGCCAGCGGAGCGGCGCTCGATATGGCGGATCAGAAGACCTATGAGATGGGAGAAAATCCCGCCTACTATGAGAAGCGGTTTCGGGAAGGAGACCCGACCGATAATTGGAAGGTTGTTGCTTCGCCGATTTCCCACGTCACCCCCCAAGCTCCTCCCTTCTTGATTCTCTATGCCCAGGGTGAAAAGAAGACTCTCCAACGGCAATCGCTGCTGTTGAACTCAGCCCTAGAGAAGAAAGGAGTAAAAAGCCAGGTTCTCGCCATCCCCGGGGAAAGTCATTCGCGTATGGTGTTGGTATTGAGCCATCCCCGTAAAGCCGCCGCCCCGGCCATTCTCAATTTCATCCATACCCACTCCGCAGGCTCTCCAGGAAATCCCTAGCCAAATATTGTAGATTTGAAGTATATTTGGCGATCAAATTTCGCCCCTCGAAGTGCTAAAGTAATTGTAAATCAATAATTTAAGTGGCCATAGCTCAGCGGAAGAGCACTTGCCTACGAAGCAAGGGGTCGCAGGTTCAAATCCTGCTGGCCACGATTTTTTTCCAACCTCACGGGGTCATTCGTTGAACGAACATCAGATTGAAGGTTTCTGGCAAACCCACCCCTGCGGGGAGACGTTGATCGGCCAATCGTTTGCCGACTACAAGCGTTTCTTCGATGAATACGACTCCTTCCGTTACTCCCTGGAATCCCATATCCCCAAATGTCTGGATCAGGTTCCCTTTGCGGGTCAGAGCGTACTGGAAATCGGTCTTGGCCAAGGGGCCGATAGCGAATCCATAATTCGGAAAGGCGCCCATTGGAACGGTTTGGATCTGACTGACGAATCCGTCAACCGGGTCAAGCTCAGGTTGGGAATCAAGAATCTGCCTTACGGCGATATAAAAAAAGGAAGTGTTTTAGAGATACCGTGGCCCGAAAATACATTCGACATTGTATTTTCACACGGCGTTCTTCACCACGTCCCGGACATCCATCGGGCGCAACAAGAAATCAGCCGTGTCCTCAAGCCGACCGGGCAGCTGGTTATCATGTTGTATGCGAAGTACTCGCTGAATTATCTCGTTTCGATATCGCTGCTGAGAAGACTGGGGTTAGCGCTTCTGTATATCTTTCCATCGGGAAAATCTCCGCTATATGCGGCCCACATCCAGCAGGCGAAGCAGATAGGCTTGCTCCGTTATCTGAAGATGAAAAATTTTATCCACCGCAATACGGATGGACCCGGGAACCCTTATAGCAAGGTGTACTCCCGCCGCTTGATCAGGAAGGATTTTGGGGATTTCCAAATCACCAAACTTCACAAGGAATTCATGCACGCCCCGCCTCTACCGGTCCACGGTCTCGGGGGCGCGGCCCTTCTGGGATGGCATCTATGGGCGCACCTGCGCCCTCTCAAGGGGGCGGGGAAGACTGTTGCCTGACATGCTGGGAGGAAACTGGGAGGGACTTCCCTCGCGGAGGTTTCCTATTAAATGCTCGATCAGCGTCTCGCTCTGAGGCTTTGCCATTAGACGCACCATCTCCGCCTGGATCAGATGGATCCGTGGGAGCGTCATCACGCCGGGGACCCACTTTGTCCAGCGCCATTGGGTCTCCCTTTTTGTCCTTCTCCATTTCTTGAAGGTGGGGGTCCTCCTTCGTGGACTGTCCCTGGATCCGATGCCTTTTCTGAACGGAGACTTTTCGGTTTATTACGCCCGGGCGCTTCGGGCTCAAGAATTTTTTGTTCGGACAGGGCGCTTGTGGGGTTACGATCCCTATAGCATGGCCGGCTACGTCAGCGGGCCCGTCTGTGAAGCAGGGGACCTCTTCATCAATCTGATTGCCCATTGGTTCGCTCGGGCTATTCCGATTTGGGCGTCGGTTCTGTCGCTGGAGATTGGCGTGCTTCTTTTTGCGCCATTTACGGTGCTTTGGGCCATCAGACTCTGGACTCGGGACTGGGACGCGGGATGGTGTGGATTTTCGGCAACCATCCTGACCTTCGGCCTCTTTGAGCCTTTTTCCCGGCATATCCTGCAATTTGGATGCTTCGGGTTTGAAATCGCGGTCTTTCTAGGCTTTCCTCTGGTGGCACTCTATCGGGAGTGGGTCCGTAACAAGCGATGGCTCGATTGGGCTCAGTTCACGGTCCTTTCCTGCATCATTTATCAAATTCACCCGATGGCACTGCTGGTCATTTTCCTCCCCCTTCTGGCGATCTTCTTCAGCTCATTGCGGCGGCTATCCCTGTTGCAGCATGCGGCGTTTTGCGCTTCCGCTCTCCTGACTATTCTGGCCAACTGGTGGTGGCTGCGGCCCTCTCTAGCGTTTTCTCATTGGAGAGTTGACGTTCCCTATCTCCTGACCTTGGGGTGGAATTTCTTTTTGGAGGACGCCTTTGTTCTGGGACCCCTCAAACCACTTCTCATAGTCGTTAACGGGGCGGCCCTGTTCTTTGCTTTCTTGACGCTGTTTCGCAGGTGGCGTGTTTCAAAAGGGGAATGTTTGACCTTGGTGGTCTGGCTGGGAGCCCTTTTCGTTCTCGGTCTATTCGGAGATCGCTTTCCGGGGGGACGCGCGCTTCAGATGGGGCGATTTGTGTTTCCATTTTGGATGTTTTGTTACGGCCTTGCCTCTATTTCTTTCCTGGAGAAGGCCCGCTCTTCCGGTGTTCTTCGAGGCGGCGCCGCCTCCGTTGTTCTGGCAGTCGTGCTCGCGACGCTTATTCGCCCCTCAATTTGGGCCGGACCTTTTACGAATCAATTCCATCCGGGGGAGAGCGCGTTTCTTGAATATGCGGCGAAGCTCAGACCCCTGCCGGGTCGAATTCTCGCGGAATGTGTCGATAATTGGGATGACGAGAAAACGGTCGACCTCATGGATCCCGCGGTTCCTCAGTCGGTGATCGGGGGAGGACATGCGTCGATTGTTCTCATCACGCGCACAACGCTGTTCTCCGGACAATACTTCAGCGGCGAGCTCACTCTGAATGATCCCCTTCTTTTTCAACATCGATTGAAAGATTTGTCGGACGCCGAGCTTCGTTCGTATTTTGATCTGTACAATATTGTGCTTGTGGCCTGCCGAACAATTCAGTCCGCCATTCTCATCAATCGGCACCATCATCTCGTGCGGTACCAAAAGCAAGTGGGGCGCTACTATATTTTCGAAGTCAACCGGACGCCGAGCTGGTTCATTAAAGGCAGTGGAGCGCTGTCTATGGACTATGATAGGTTGAAGATCTCTCGAGCTTCTCAAGGAGACCTCCTCCTCAAGTTCCACTGGATTCCACAGCTCCGCAGTCGACCTGAGCTTTCCCTTTATCCCGTTTACGAAAAGGACGACCCGGTCCCTTTCGTCGGCATTCACAATCGAGCCGGAGATAAGAAGATAGAGATATATAATGCCGGATTATGAACAAAGGCGATCCAATAGTTCACTACGGTTGCCAGGGATCGAAGCTCTCGAACCGCGCCATAGACGCCTTTTCGCAAAACTGATAAAAATCCGACCCCAGCCCACATATGAATGAAAGAAGTGCAACATGACGATGCGCCGCTCTGGTCGACTCCTGAGAAACCTGCTTTTTGGTCTTGGTAGCGTCCTGGGCTCGGCCATCCTAGCCTCCAGCGTGGTCTATGGAAGCTGTAGTGGCCTGTCCGGTCAGGATCTCATCAACTGCCGCCGCGACGAACAAGAAATGCTGCAGAAGGTCCGTGAACAGGTCCAGGAGGAGAATCAACAGACCTTCATCCACTTTCTGCATGGCCAACAAGAAATGAAATATAGCTGGACCGATTTGGGGCAGGACTACGCCAGCATTTGTCGATTGAGCCAGATGGACGGAGAGTTTAAGGCGCTGAATGCTTCAGGCCAGGTTGTCGCCGATATTTCCTGTCGGACAGGAGTCCCTGATGGACGTTCTGTCTTCTATTATTCCTCGGGGCAACGGGAGTGGGAGCGGACTTTTGTGAACGGAGTAGAGAACGGTACTCGAACGCATTGGGATTCTAATAACAGCATAATTTCCGAAGAACCAATTCGAAACGGGAAAAAAAGCGGGACCGAGCGGGACTATTACCCCTCCGGTAAATTGAAGTGGGAAATTACGTTTAAAGACGATGCGCTTGATGGCCCAAACAAGCTGTACTTCAGTACGGGGCAACCGAAAGTAATTTCAAATTATAAACAGGGAAAGCTTGACGGCCGAGTGGAGGTCTATGACCGGCAAGGCAATCTGGTAAGCCGAGAGCAATACGAGAACGGCCGGCAAATCAAATGAGAAGCCAATCCACGCGTGACAGCTGAGATCCTCGACACCCAGTCACCATAAGTAAATGGCGCTGCGCTCATTATCGACAAGCCGATTCTTGAGCTCCACATCGAATAAGTAAGCGAAGATCTCCCCTTCCGAATCGAAGAGGAGACAAATTCGACTCTAAATGACAGAGTATTTTTGACCCCTCAACTAATTATTGCAATTGAAATATAATTAGATTATAATTTCATTTGAAATGAAACATTTGACGACTCGACATACCGCCATGAACAGAGAGAGAGGGCCTATTATTGCGAAGGCCTTTTACCGAGCTGCCGATCGTCTGCGTTTAAAGCCGAAAGATATTGAAGATGTGCTCGGATTCAGCGAGCCGACGATTTCTCGTCAAAAGCAAAAAATCGAACAAAAAGAGCCTGTTGTATTTGGAGAAAAAGAGAATGAATTGGCTCTTTACCTGCTGAGAATTTTTCGTTCACTGGATGCTCTCTTTGCTGGGAATGAAGAAAGCATGAGGAACTGGTTTGATTCACTAAATCGTTACTTCGAAGCAAGGCCGCGTGATTTGGTGAAGACAATTGGAGGGCTGGTTAATGTCGCAGGATATTTGGACGCAATGCGGGGGAAAGTCTAACCTACGACAGCTAAGCGCGCAGGCCTGGAGAATCGTCGAAAATCAATATCAGACTTCAACTCTTAAACTTGTTGATTCCAGCCAAGAACAACGGATCCTAGAAGAAGCAATCGAGGAAGTAAAACCAAGAAGGCCCAGTGGACCTGAATGGGCGAATCTGCATTTCCTTTTATGGACGCCATTTAGATATCCACCACTCAAATATGGCTCACGATTTGGCGGCCGAACCGCTCGGAGCTTGTGGTATGGATCAACGAAACTCCGAACAGCCTTAGCAGAAACAGCTTATTATCGATTTCGTCTTTTAAATGACACGGATGCGGATGTGCACATCAAAGCAGATCTGACGGCTTTCTCAATCCCTCTCGAATCAACCCAAGGCGTTGACCTCTGTCTTCCTCCATTTCTTGAACACAAAAAAGATATCTCAGACCCAAAGAGCTATGCGAGTAGTCAGCCGCTCGGGCTTGCCATGCGTAGCGACGGTGTAGAGTTTTTCCAGTACTTTTCCGCTCGAGACAAGGACAGCGGGATAAATGTCGGAGTTTTCTCGCCCCAAGCGTTCAAGCAACGTGATGTTCCAGATACTGAATGTTCGACTTGGCATGTCTACGCGACCAAGTTACATGCGGAGTTTTCCCTGGCGAGCTTCTCGGTCTCAGAGCGCTATGCGTTTAATCGGAGCGATTTTGAAGTAAATGGAGGACTTCCTGTTCTGGGGTCTTAGCGGTTCTTTTTAACGCAACTGGATATAATGGTGAAATCTTGAGGTCCTCTCCCACACATAAAGTTTTTATGGCAAAGGCTCTCGACCAAGCTCGGCGGGGCGCCCGCAAAGGCGAGGTGCCTATCGGCGCGCTCGCCGTTCAGGGCTCAAAAATCTTGGCCCAAGACCACAACCGGACGCGGGAGTGGCGAGATCCGACGGCCCATGCTGAAATCCTTGTCCTGAGGGCCGCTGCCAAGCGGCTCGATAACGAACGCTTGAGCGGATTGACGCTCTATGTGACGCTCGAGCCCTGTGCCATGTGCGCCGGTGCCATTGTTCAGGCGCGCGTGCCTACGGTGGTTTTTGGCGCTTGGGATGCGAAAGCCGGCGCCTGCGGCTCTATCCTAAAAGTATTGCCTAACAAGCATTTAAACCACCGACCGGTGGTTGTCCCCGAGGTTCTGGCGGCCGCATCTGCCCGAATCCTGCGTGGCTTTTTTAAGGGCCGTAGAAGAGCTATAATTCGTGACAGATCTTTGACAGGGAGCGCTGTCCTCATTAAGCCGCAGAAACGGTCCAAAACATGATTTTTTGGGGGTGACCTGGTTTCGACGGTGGCTGGTTGAGTGACTGTCGCAGGCCGGAGTTGGTCGACGGCTCCGTTAACAAGTCGCCCAAATGATCAACTGCCAACCCTGAGTTGGCTCTCGCAGCCTAAAGTGCTGTGACGTTCCGCCCGAAACGCCCGGTATCGGGGTCGGAACGCCATTACCGGGATCGGTTGGCGAGGCGCGTCTCGTCCTCGCCGATTTAAAAACAACGAGGCTGGTCATGGAGCGGTTCTGTTTGGAGACAGCTTCGTGACGAGAACGAGTCCAAACTAAGCCTGTAGTGGCATCACAATTCCATCATCGGACGCGGGTTCGATTCCCGCCACCTCCAATACTTTCTCCTTCGATCAAGCCTTGATTTTCCGGGGAGATTGGGCCATCTTATGCTAAGTGGCGGAACGATTCGCCATCACAACGTAAAATGGCCGCACTTCCCATTCGATCTGACGAGGACCAGCCGTTGCTGGCACCTTCCGTGGACGCTGAAGACCTAGGGTTTTATCAGCGACTGTCTTCATTTACCAACTTCGAAGCCGTCGCCGACCCAAGATCTTATACCGATGTTCCCTCGAGCTGGTGCGTCGTGCTGTCCGACATCAAGGGTTCGACCAAGGCCATTGAAGAGGGCCGCTACAAAGACGTAAACACGCTTGGGGCCGCCACTATCATTTCCGCGATAAACTCCATCCAAGGAATCGAAGTCCCGTACGTATTCGGCGGAGATGGCGCTACCTTGGTTGTACCTATGGCGGCACGCAATAGAGTCATCGAGGCACTGAGAGCTACCCAAACCCTCGCCGCCTCGGCCTTTAATCTGGTGCTCCGAGTCGGAGTGGTTCCGGTGGCCGAGATTCAGCGGAGCGGCCACGCCATTCGCGTTGCTAAATTTCGAATGTCATCTTCGATCGATCTCGCCATGTTTTCAGGCGGCGGGCTGACGTACGCCGAAAAAGTCATCAAGTCCGGAGATGGAGGCCGTTATCTCATCGAGCCCGGAGACCGAGATAAGGGAAACTATGCAGGTCTCGAGTGCCGATGGCAGCCGGTGCCCAGCCAGCAGGGGGAGATTGTGACCTTGATTGTAAAAGCTTCTTCCAGCGACGCCGAACAGGCCGGCCGCGTTTACCGGGAAGTGCTGGGCGGGATTGCCTCCATCTTCCAGAATAGGCCCGCCTCACCCATTGGATTTCAGCAGCTTAAGGTCGGCCGCCAAGCAAAGGATCTCATGGCCGAAGCCCGGGTGCGATTTTTCGAGAAGCCATACCTGCCACAGCGATTACATATTCTCTTCCTCAAGTTCATCTGCTACTTTGGTGAGCGCCTGATGCGCCTGGGGCGCCGATGGAACAACTACAAGGACGAACTGATCGACAATACGGACTGCCGGAAGTTCGATGATGTTTTACGGATGGTGCTGGATGCGAATCGAAGCGAGCGAAAGCGTCTCGAGGATTTTCTTGAGCGCTGCGAGCGGCAAGGTCAGATCGTCTATGGCCTCCATGTGGCCAGCGAGGCTCTTCTGACTTGTCTTGTGTTCAACCGCCGCGGAAAGCACCTGCATTTCGTGGATGGAAATGACGGCGGCTATGCGCTTGCCGCCAAAGCGCTTAAAGCTAAACTGGCTGCGTAGCGCATGCGCCCATTTCTTTCTCGGGCACGCCAGGCCCTTCTCGCCCTATTCGTGATGAGCACGACTCCTCTATTCGCCGTCCAGGAGCCTTTGGAACTTAACTACGGTGAGACCGTTCCTCAACGTCTGGAATTGTACCTGCCGAGTCCGGCCCGCACGGCACCAGTCCTCGTGTATATTCACGGCGGCGCCTGGATCAGCGGCGACAAAAGTGAGTATCGCTTCTTGGCCCAGAGCTTCGTTCAAGATGGAATCGCCGTCGCCGTCATTAATTATCGGTTGGCCGGCGACGATACCCGCTACCCCGCCTTCGTCGAAGACGCAATCTTAGCGCTCCGCTTCCTTCACGAAAAAGCTAGCACGTTGGGCATCTCATCCGACCAAATTTTTTTAATGGGACATTCGGCCGGCGCCCACACGGCAGCCGGCGTCGCGTTTGATCCCCAACTGGGCGGGCAACTTTCATTCGTGCGGGGTTATATTGGAGTCGAGGGGATCTACGATCTTCCCGCGCTCGTTCAGAAATGGCCGGAATACCGGGCCTGGTTTGTGCGATCGGCCTTCGGCGCGGATGAGGCCAACTGGAAAAGGGGTTCACCCTCCGAATGGACGCTTAAAAAAAGCGCTCCGTGGCTCCTCCTTCATTCGCCGACAGATGAACTCGTCGACCAGTCACAGACGGACCACTTCTACGCGCGCCTTGTAAAGTCGGGCATTCCCGCGGACGTTAGAACCGATTTTCGTCAGACGCACTTCGGAACGCTTACAATGATCGCGGACCGAGGGAGTGACCTACACAAGGCGATAGTGCGGTTCACAAGAAATCCATCTGCGTTGGGGGCCCGGTGACATGGCTGGTCTGAGGGTGGGGGACTCCATTCCGGATCTCAAGCTGCGGGCGGCCGGCGGACGGTTCGTGGGGTTAAAGGATCTGGCGGCAAAAACAGCCCTGGTTCTTTTCTTCTATCCAAGGGACGCGTCGCCCATCTGTACGGTCGAGTCGTGCGCTTTTCGCGATTCTTACCAGGTCCTTAAAGGGGCGGGGGCCGAAGTCATTGGGATCAGCGGGGATTCCCTCTCTTCGCATGAGAGCTTTTCGTCCCGACATTCGCTGCCGTATTTATTGCTTAGTGATGAGGCAGGCACAGCTCGGGCCGCTTTTGGGATTAAGCCGTTTTTCGGTATCTTCCCTCGCCGAGTTACGTTCGTCATCTCCAAAGGAGGCTTGGTGCGGAGTGTGTTCGAATCCCAGTTTCGGGGCCGAGCGCACGTCGAAGACGCTCTCCGGGCGCTTCAAGAAGATGGAAACAGCCCCGCCGTTCAATCCCGTTGACGCTCCTTGGAAGAGATGGCATCCTAGTAAAATGAAGCTAAAATCCGCCAAAACACGTCTCGTCATGGGCCTTTTCTTGGCTGCTGCGATTGTCTGCACCTACCGATTCACTTTCCTCTATCAACTGGTGACGCTTCAGAACCTGATTCGATGGGTCGGCCTGGCGCGGGCCAGCCGGGTTGGAACGCTTTTATTCTACGTCCTTTTCGTTTTTGGAGTCATGGCGATGCCGATAACGATTTTCCCCATCATTGGCGGCTTGCTGTTTCCCTATTGGATAGCGCTTCCGCTTAACCTTGCGGCCGCGACGACCGGAGCGCTGGTGGCTTTCTCGGTCTCGCGGTTTTTTGGACGCGAAGCGGTCGAGGGTCTTTTGAAAGGCCGCTTGAAATCGCTGGACCGGATCTCGGCCACTCAAGGTCTGAAGGCTGTTTTTCTCCTACGGATCGTTGGGGTTCCGCCGTTTACGATCGCTAACTATGCGTTTGGGCTTTCCGCCGTGAAGGTCAGGGACTTTTTGGGGGGGACGCTTTTAGGAATTCTTCCCTGGATGACGTTCGTGACTTATGTGGCGGCGTCTCTCTGGAACGCCCTGGTGATCGGCGGGCAGAAAGGTCTTTCGAAAGCTCTCTTATCGACGTTTGGGCCCATGATGGCCATATCAGCAACGATTATTTGTACGGTTCTTTCGGTTTCGTTTTACAGGCGGAAGAAAGCGGCGGTCAGGTAGGGTTACTCGAATTTATAGCCAAAGCCTTCAACGGTTCCAATGTGCTTGGCCCCCTCTGTTCCCAGCTTATGCCGGAGCCTTTTGATCGTGGCATCAACGGTGCGATCGGTGACGGGATAGTCGGTGCCCCAGACAGTCTCGATAAGATAGCTGCGGCTCAGCACCTGCGGGTGCTTTTTCATGAGTACATAGAGCAAGTCAAATTCCTTCCGGGTTAGCCGTTCCTTGGCGGTTCCATTCACCTCGACCATGACCTGGTCGACAAGAACCCTCACATTTCCCCGTTCAAGAATCTTTTCGCTGGGATTCTCGTGAAGCGTTCTCCGAAGAATCGCCCGGATGCGCGCCACCAGCTCTTTGGGTTCAAACGGTTTCGGCAGGTAGTCGTCGGCCCCCAACTCGAGGCCCTTTACCTTATCCTGGACGCTGTTTTGAGCCGTCAGCATCAAAATAGGGATGTGCTTAATCAGCGGATCTTGTCTCATCACCCGGCAGACTTCCATGCCCGGGATGTCGGGCAGGCCCAGATCCAGAATAATGATGTCCGGTTTCTCATCATGCGCCATCGTGATGCCGGTTCCCCCTCGAGGAGTGGAAACGACCGTAAATCCTTCTTTGGGCAGAATAGTGTCAAAAAGCGTCAGGATCGACTCGTCATCATCTATGGCAAGAACCTTCGATTTTAGGGCATCCATGGCCGGGGTCTCCTTCTCTCAAACCAAGCTATTACCTATATGCCATCGACACATCGAAAAATCAATGAGAAACTAATGTCATTAGAATGCCTTGTTTTTGCCATGAGTTTGTCACACCGGGCCGGCCCCGTTAATTCTCGTCCCTTTGCTAAAAAGATATAGTCCCGTTCGCCATGTCGTCCCTGATTAGTCGGATCCTTCTTGGCTTCCAGATCCTCACGGTCGCGTGATGAGATTAGTCGCCGCCGTCCTTATCTTTGTCGCCACCTACGCCTGGCTCATCTCCGAAAAGACCCCTCGTTATGTTGTCGCCCTATGCGGTGCTGCCGCTTTTGTCTTGGGCGGTTTCATGTCCCTCCAAGAAGCGCTCCAGCAGGTGAATTGGGACACGATCGCGCTCGTTTTTGGGATGTTTTGCATCGTCTCGGCTCTGGCTGAGGCTGGCTTTTTTGAGTGGATGGGGCTCTCTGTGGCCCGCCGGCTCGGATATTCGCCGGCAAAAATATTTTTCGCGTTTCCCGTCTTGGCCGCCGCCCTCTCCATGGTGCTCGACAACATCACCGTCATGCTATTTATGACCGCATTGACGCTCGAGATATGCGCTTACGTGGACACCAATCCCGTGGTTCTCATTGTTATGGAAGTTTGCGCCGCCAATACGGGTGGTGGAGCCACGCTTCTGGGGGCGCCACCCAATATTGTGATGGGAACGACTCTGGGATATGGCTTTAATCAGTTTTTGGCTCACATGGCATTGCCGGCCTGGCTCTGCACAGGCGTCCTCATGGCGGTGTTCTATATTTCAGAACGTGTTCCATTGTCTCAGTCGCATCCTCATGGCAGGGACCACTGGGATGCTTCGAGCGAGGTTGAAAAGATTAAGGACCGGGGACTCCTGAAAGGCGGCCTCGTTGCTTTGGGAAGCGCGTTGGTTCTCATGATGCTCCATCCCTTGTTCACCCGGCTGGGGCTTCCGGTTTCCATCGGGCTCGCGGCTCTCGTTCCGGCCCTGGGCCTCTTGGTCTTTCTCGACCGGCACGGCCGGCAGGTGCTCAAGAAAATCGATTTCGACACTCTTCTTTTTTTCATGGGGCTTTTCGTGATCATGGGGGGACTTAGGAAAGCCGAGGTTTTTGATCTGGTCGACCGGAAGCTGCTTCAGGTCTGCGGCGATGGCGGCGGGCTCATGCTGGGGATCTTGTGGCTCGCGGCCATTTTAAGCGCTTTTGTAGACAATGTGCCGATGGCCCTTTCCATGGCGTATTTGATCCAGGGCTTGGACGGCCTGCCCGGCGCTCCCCCGCAAAGCATGCTCGTTTGGTCGGCCCTCATGGGGCTTCTTTTGGGCGGCAATATGACGCCTATCGGTGCGTCGCCCAACGTCGTGGCCTACGGTATCCTGGAAGAGCGGGGCACGCGAGTGGGATGGGCCCGATGGGCTCGGATGACAGTCCCGGCCACGCTGAGCGCTCTGGCGGCCGCTTCGGCTTTTATGTGGTTCAAGTGGAAAATCGGTTGGTATTAGCCGGGGGCGAGTTCTTTCGCTCTCCGTTGGAAAAGAGATAGATTCTTGCGTATGGCTCTCAGATCCCTTTTATTTCGGAAGTCCTATCTTCCACACGCCGAAGGCTCGTGCCTCGTTTCTATGGGGAAAACCCAGGTCCTTTGCGTGGCCACCGTTGAAAATGAAGTGCCCCCTCACGCCAAGGAAAAAGGAACAGGCTGGGTCCATTCGGAGTATGCGATGCTGCCGCGAGCCGGAGAAAAGAGAAGTCCCCGGAGTCGCGTCACCTCTGGTGGTCGCGTCCAAGAGATTTCGCGCTTGGTGGGCCGCTCGCTTCGAGCGGCAGTCAACCTGGCCGACCTGGGCGAACGAACCATTACCATCGATTGCGACGTGATTAGGGCCGACGGCGGCACGCGGACAGCCTCCATTAATGGTGGATTTGTCGCCCTCACCGAAGCGCTTCTGCGGCTCTGGAAACAAGGGGATCTCTCGCGTTGGCCGCTCCGTTCTTTTGTGGGCGCCGTCTCCGTCGGACTCTACCGGGGCAAGCCGGTCCTCGACATGTGCTATGAGGAGGACAAAGAAGCGCAGGCCGACGTGAATGTGGTCATGACTCAGGAAGGCGAATTTGTGGAGATTCAAGGGACTGCCGAAGAGCGGCCCTTTCCCAAATCTGATCTAGAGCGTCTCTTGGCAATGGCCCGCGGCGGCATCCGAACCATCAATCTAGCCCAGAAAAAAGTTCTGGGTCGTTTGCCGGATTTTTCCGCCTCCCGATGATTCGAGTTGACTCCCGCCCTTCCCTGGTTCTGGCCACCAACAACAAGCATAAGGTTTCCGAAATCCGAGCGATTCTGAAGAGATCCGCACTCCGCGTTCGCGTGCTGACTCTCGAGGACTTCCCGAGACGGCGCCCGACGGTTGAGGATCAAACGACGCTCGAAGGTAACGCACGAAAGAAAGCCATGGAAGCGGCTCAACACACGGGGTGCCTGTCTCTGGCCGATGACACAGGCTTGTTCGTGAAGGCGCTGAGAGGACAGCCCGGCGTCTATTCGGCCCGGTTTGCAGGGCCTGGCTGCAGTTATGAGGACAATTGCCGGAAGCTGTTGCGGCTGATGAGACAAGTCCCAGCTTCCCGTCGCCAGGCGGTCTTCCGCACGGTTGCGGCGTTGGCCACGCCGGATGGCTACTGCGAAACCGTCGAAGGACGGATTTCCGGCCGGATTTGGACCCGCAGCCTGGGAGAGCGGGGATTCGGTTACGATCCCGTTTTCTACGTCCCCCGGTACAAAAAGACGTTCGCTCAAATGTCCTTTTCGCTAAAGAATAAAATTAGTCACCGCTCAAAGGCCTTTGCACGTGTTCCGGCTATTCTGAGAGCTACCTTGAGGGCTCGGCCGGCTAATTAGCGGCGGAGCTTTTCCATGTTTCCGGGCCCCTTCGAATTCATACAATAACAGGGCCGTTATGTGCCCGTAGCTCAGTTGGAAGAGCAACAGCCTTCTAAGCTGTGGGTCGCAGGTTCGAATCCTGCCGGGCACGCTGTTTTCCCTTCTAGAAGTCCTTTACTTTCCTTGATTTTCAGTGCCTTTCCAAAAAACCCTTGAAAGGATAGTCCGTTGCAGGTATGCAATGGTATAGCCGAGGCTCGGCTGCGTTATGGCAGAACTAAACCTCAATCTTAAACAGACGGTCAGCCCCAAAGTGACCCAGAAGACGATTCTCGTCGGGCGGGTCAAGATGGCGCAGGCGATCCAGATGAGAGAGAGCGAGTGGGCTCGTCTTCTCTCCGAGATGGAGCGGGATCCTTTGTTCCAAGAGCTTCTTCAGGCGAAGCTTGAAGGACAGCGCGTTATCCACTATCGGAAGTTCCAGCGCGGGGGCTTATCGGGGCAGTTCTATGAAATGCAGGATCTGGATGTCGTTGACACAGGCGGTCAGTCTCCAGAAACGCTGCTCGATCAGAAGAAACACCTTTTGGCTTTGATTCAGAAAGTCGGCCAGCCGAATTTTGAGAAGTATTTCCTGTTCCGAGAGGAGGTCGCTCTTCCGGAAGAAATCGCCGGCGTGTGCGGAATCTCCAAGGAAGAGGTGCAGCAGCTGCAAGATTTTGTTCTCGACATGTCGGTCCAGGCGGAGTTTTATCACCCGTCTGCGCTTGATTCCACCAATCAGGTCCGGCCGACGCTCATTGGGCAGATTATTGAAAACCGCGATAAGACTTATTCGATGGCATTCTTCTCACCCCATCTGGCCCGCGGCACCTACGAGATCGACCAAAGCGCTCTCCATCGCTGGCAAAAGAATCGCAAGTTCGACCGGCAGGAGTCGGCTCGCGTTAAGAAGTACGTGAGCTTCCTTCAGCTTTCGAATCTCAAGCAGGGAGCGTTCTGGAGAGTCATCGATTTTCTTCTTGAAGCGCAGAAGGGTTATCTGGGCACTCGCGACCCGGCCCGAATGGCCTCCGTTTCGCTTAGAAAGGTTGCCCGGCACCTCCAGTTCGCACCCAGCACCATTAGCCGCGTCCTATCCTTGAAGAGCGTGCTTCTCCCATGGGGAAGCGAGGTGCTTCTCACCCATCTCATGCCGGGCCAGCGGAAAGTTGTTCTGGCGGTTCTAAGCCAGATGGCCGCCGGAAAAGGTCTCGGCACCGATCAAGAGTCCGCCAAACACCTTGCCGAGGTCTATGGCCTTCGAGTTTCCCGGCGGACCATCACGGCCTGCCGCCAC
>Ga0207121_1018_pt1 | contig 40115 bp, 32 predicted proteins | sample Alteio_BWMinHeat_41_FD_153513 | JGI IMG/M metagenome (GOLD analysis project Ga0207121, IMG submission 153513) | Enriched cells from forest soil in Barre Woods Harvard Forest LTER site, Petersham, Massachusetts, United States -... | ecosystem: Environmental > Terrestrial > Soil > Temperate forest >... | reverse complement strand
AGGAGAAAAGTGATGATTCAATGGAAAAAACGAGCCTTTATTTCGGGTATATTTGTACTAGCAAGCACACAGGTTTTAGCTGGACAACCGATTATGATTATTACTCCTAACATGACCTCTGTTGATTTGCCTAATTCTGGAACCGCTACGGTAAGTTATACAGTAACTAATGATACTCCGCAGAATCAGCAACAATTTAGCATTTTTGCTGATTCAAATATTGGTGATAAGGCAGCAAAAGATGCCATCAGCGTACAAAATAACACTTGCACTGGCGTGCTTCCTCCCCATCAAAACTGTGGTTTTGATATATTATTAACAGGTAATTCTAATTTAAAAAATAATTTTGTATTATCACCTAAAGTATGTGTCTATAATAATTTAGCGTGTTCAGATCCTATGGAGCAAAATCGCGTCCAAGTGAATATAGTCAATTCCATTCCTGTATCTTTAAAAGCGTATGTGTGTGATGGCCCTACTACTAACTTGGTGTATAAATGCGATGTTTCGGGCGGCAATCTTACCAATTGTTTATCGACAGGGTCAGATTTTGTGGGTCCAAACTATAGCGCGATTAACTCAGACAAGACAATGTTTTATGTGCCGCAACCAGATACGTTGAATATGACCGTATGTAGTTTTTCTTCGACTGGCGATTTGAATTGTTCAGTTGTTCCTGTTCCTATTGCAGACGTAGTTTCTGGAAGTCTTGCTGTTCATCCCACCAATCAGTTTATTTATCTATCTAATACTATCAATCAAATCTTTAAGTGTGAGCCAGATTTTAGTTCGTGTACTTTAAACTCAGCTCCAAGTGGTCAGTACGAGGGTGACCTGACTATTAATCCCACGGGGACCTATATTTATCTGCCCCAAAGTGGTCTCCAGATTCAAAAATGTAGTTTCCAGGTAGGTGGTGATATTGATGGATCTTCCTGTGAAGCATTCCATGTACCTTCGCTACCTTTGAAGATAGTTATCAATAAAACCGAAACATTGGGTTATCTCGTAGGCTTTGGCGCTTATTTATGCCAGATAAATGAAACCGGAAATATATCTGGATGTTCACTACAATCTGCAGTGCCTGCAGATATATATACGGATATAGCGCTTAATCCCGATGAAACATACGTTTATATATCGACTGAACGTAATACCATTCTAGGATGCCCAATTTTACAAGATGGTACATTAGGCGTATGTGTTGACAATTCATCTTTTACAAATTCAGGCGGCATTGTTTTTCGATAAATTTTTTTATTGAAATGATGATAATGAATAAATCGATATTTTCTAAAAAAGCTTAGAGGTCAATCATGGAAGATATTTTACTTATTGGATTAACTCTCCTTTTTTTTGGACTATGTTTTATCCTTATTTATTTCTTTGATTCATTATCACGGAGTGAGTAAATGAGTCTTTATTTAATGTGTGGCATTATTACATTTTGTTTATTGGTGTATTTGTTGATCGTATTATTCAAACCAGACTTATTTTGAAAAGCTGAAAGGATGTCGTAATGACAGGAAATGGAATTTTTCAAGTTAGTATTTTTCTTTTTATTCTTCTCATCATCACAAAGCCAGTTGGGTGGTATATGGCGAAAGTTTATGAAGGAAAACCTTGCGGACTTGATAAAATAGGTGGGCCCTTAGAACGTTTCTTATATCGTTTTTCAGGGACGCAAGAGATGAATTGGAAAACCTATCTCGCTGCAATGCTCGTTTTTAATGTATTGGGATTAATCATTTTGTATGCTATTCAGCGATTACAATTTTATTTGCCAATGAATCCTCAAGATTTTTCTGCAACAAGTCCGGATCTTGCTTTCAATACCGCGGTGAGCTTTGCCTCGAACACTAACTGGCAATCCTACGGCGGAGAAACCACGATGAGTTATTTTACACAAATGGTTGCACTTACCGTACAAAACTTTCTTTCTGCAGCCACAGGAATGTCATTGCTCATTGCCTTAGTGCGAGGAATAAGAGCGCATGAAAGCACAAATTTGGGAAACTTTTGGGTCGATACCATTCGTGGCACACTTTATATTTTGCTGCCATTTTCCCTTATATTAGCAATTATTTTAACATCGCAAGGTGTGATACAAAACTTCAAACCCAATGAAAAAATAACGTTGGCACAACCTATCAGTTATCAGCAACCTTTGAAGGATGCATCCGGACAAGCGATAAAGGATACCGTTGGTAATCCTAAAATGGAAACGATTACTGTTTCTGAACAAGTCATCCCAATGGGACCGGTGGCATCGCAAATAGCCATTAAACAACTCGGAACGAATGGCGGTGGTTTTTTCAATGTGAATTCCGCACATCCATTTGAAAATCCGACACCACTGACAAATTTCTTAGAAATGTTGGCAATTTTATTTATTCCCGCTGCATTGTGTTACACATTCGGCGTCATGATCAATGATAAAAGACAAGGGTGGGCCATTTTAATAGCCATGTTTATTATTTTTATTCCCTTTATGTATCTTGCTATTTTCTCTGAGCAAATGGGTAATCCTGCATTTAACTCTCTCGGTATCGATCAGACCCCACAAACTGATTTATTTCCCGGCGGAAATATGGAAGGAAAAGAATCTCGTTTTGGAATTATTAATTCTGCAATTTGGGCTACAGCTACGACTAGCGCTTCTAATGGCTCTGTCAACGCTATGCATGATTCGTTCACCCCATTGGGTGGCTTGGTTGCTTTGTGGATGATGCATTTAGGTGAAGTCATATTTGGAGGGGTCGGTTCTGGTTTATATGGCATGTTACTATTTGTCATTATCACCGTTTTTGTTGCAGGATTAATGGTCGGGCGTACACCCGAATATTTAGGAAAAAAAATAGAGCCTTATGAAATGAAAATGGCCTCCATTGGGGTACTCATCATGCCTCTTACCGTTTTATTTTTTACTGCCATTGGTGTTGTCACAACAGCGGGGACGAGTTCCCTTGCGAACCCTGGACCTCATGGATTTACAGAAATTCTTTATGCGTTTACCTCCATGGGAAATAACAATGGTAGTGCTTTTGCAGGATTAAATGCCAATACACCTTTTTATAATATTTTAGGTGGAATTGCGATGTTACTAGGTCGTTATTGGATTGCTATTCCAACCCTTGTTATCGCAGGATCACTTGCGAGAAAAAAAATTATTCCGGCAAGTGAAGGAACGCTTTCAACTTGCGCTCCGCTTTTTATTATTCTCCTAGCTTGCATTACCATTGTTTTGGGCGCACTTTCTTTTTTACCGGCATTGGCATTAGGACCAATCGTTGAACAACTGATGCTTTGGGGACAATATGGCCACTAAATCACGTTTTATATGGGATATTAAAATCATAAAAATGGCATTATGGGATGCGATACTTAAGCTATCACCTCGTCATCAAATCCGTAATCCGGTGATGTTTACAGTTTATGTGGGTTCCATATTAACGACTATACTTTTTATTCAGGCTTTAGGAGGGACAGGTGAGGCACCTGCTAAATTTATTTTGAGTATTGCGATATGGCTATGGTTTACGTTGCTTTTTGCGAATTTTGCAGAAGCCATGGCGGAAGGGCGAGGAAAAGCACAAGCTTTATCTTTACGTAAAGCCCGACGCGAAATTTCAGCTAAAAAATTAGCGAAAGCTGATCGTCAGGCAAAAATGACATTAATACAATCGGGAGAATTACGTACCGGTGATATTGTATTAGTCGAAGCAGGTGACTTTATTCCCAGTGATGGTGAAGTCATTGAAGGCATCGCTTCTGTGAATGAAAGTGCTATTACCGGTGAAAGCGCGCCGGTTATTCGAGAAAGTGGTGGCGATCGAAGTGCAGTTACCGGAGGAACACAAGTTATTTCTGACTGGTTAATTGTGCGAGTGACGAGTAATCCGGGTGAAACCTTTTTAGATAAAATGATTGCATTGGTTGAAGGCGCAAAAAGACAAAAAACACCCAATGAATTGGCGCTCACCATTCTGCTTGCAGCTCTCACCATCGTATTTTTATTAGTGTGTGCAACCTTATTGCCTTTTTCTATTTATAGTGTGGCTGCTGCTGGCACCGGAACTGTGGTAACGATTACCGTTTTAGTTGCACTATTTGTTTGTCTTGCACCCACCACTATTGGTGGACTACTCTCGGCAATTGGTATTGCAGGAATGGATCGAATGATTCAGGCAAATGTCATTGCATTATCGGGTCGCGCTGTGGAGGCTGCTGGCGATATTGATATTTTGTTACTAGATAAAACAGGGACAATTACTTTAGGTAATAGACAAGCCACCGAATTTATTCCTATTGAAGGTGTGAGTATAGAAGCATTAGCGGATGCTGCACAACTCGCATCGCTGGCTGATGAAACACCCGAGGGACGAAGTATTGTTATTTTAGCTAAAGAAAAGTATGGATTGAGAGGACGTGAAATTCATGAACTCGGTGCTACTTTTATTCCTTTTACCGCAGAAACACGAATGAGCGGTGCCAACTTACCAGAAAGACAAATTCGTAAAGGCGCAAGTGACGCCATAGAAGAACATATTAAACAATTAAAAGGGAATTTCCCCTTATCCGCAGAGAAAATTGTCGAACGAATTTCGTCAAAAGGTGGAACTGCTTTAGTGGTGGCTGAAGGCAAACATGTGCTCGGCGTCATCCATCTTAAAGATATTGTAAAAGGTGGTATTCGTGAGCGTTTTGCTCAATTAAGACAAATGGGTATTAGAACCATCATGGTCACGGGCGATAATGCATTGACTGCAGCAGCCATTGCGGGAGAAGCTGGAGTCGATGATTTTTTAGCGAGTGCAAAGCCTGAGGATAAACTTAAATTGATTCGTCGGTTACAAACAGAAGGCCATTTAGTGGCAATGACCGGGGATGGTACCAATGATGCGCCAGCGCTTGCACAAGCAGATGTGGCGGTTGCGATGAATACTGGAACACAAGCCGCAAAAGAAGCAGGAAATTTAGTAGATTTAGATTCTAATCCTACTAAATTAATTGAAGTAGTAGAAATTGGGAAACAATTATTAATGACACGTGGGTCTCTTACAACATTTAGCATTGCTAATGATATCGCAAAATATTTTGCGATATTACCAGCGGCTTTTGCAACCACTTATCCTATGTTAAATACTTTAAATATCATGCGTCTTGCGACACCGGAAAGTGCTATTTTATCCGCTGTTATTTTTAATGCGCTTATTATTATTTTTTTAATTCCCCTTGCTTTACGTGGTGTTCAATATCGTCGAGTTTCAGCCGTTCGTTTATTAAGAAAAAATGTATTTGTGTATGGCCTTGGCGGTTTAATCATTCCATTTATTGGAATAAAAGTTATTGATTTAATTTTGTTAGGATTGGGTTTGACATAAGGATGTCATATGTTCAAGGAAATACTTTATCAAATAAAACCTAGTTTAATTATTTTATTTTTCTTTACCGTTTTAACAGGCATCATTTATCCTCTTGCAATAACGGGTTTTGCGCAGTTAATTTTTCCAAGGCAAGCAAATGGGAGTATTGTTGAAAAAAATGGTAAGCCAATCGGTTCATTATTAATTGGGCAATCATTCACTGATCCTCGTTATTTTCTTAGTCGCCCATCTGCAACTTCCCCTTTTCCTTATAATGGAGAATCCTCATCAGGCTCTAACATGGGTCCATCTAATCCCGATTTTCTGAAGACAGTGAAAGAACGTGCTTCCTATTTACAGAAAATAAATCCAAACCAGCATTTAGTGCCTGTTGATTTAGTGACTACGTCAGGCAGTGGATTAGATCCTGATATCAGTCCACTTGCTGCTTTTTATCAAGTTTCGCGAATCGCTTCATTAAGAAATTTACCAGAAGATAAAATCAAAAAATTAATAGAAGGTTTAATTCAAAAAAGATTATTGGGTATTTTAGGAGAGCCTAAAGTGAATGTTTTACAACTCAACTTAGCACTAGATAACCTGGAGACGCAGAATGTCTCAAAACCGACCTAATCCAGAAAAATTACTGCAACGCGTTCAAGCAGAAGAACTAAAAAAACGTCGCGGTAAATTAAAAATTTATCTTGGTGCTGCTCCCGGCGTTGGTAAAACACATGAAATGTTGCATGATGCTCTCGAAGAACGTGAAAAAAAATTAGATGTTGTGATCGGCGTTGTAGAATCGCATGGTCGAAAAGAAATTGAGTCCATGATAAAAAATTTTGAAATATTGCCGAGAGAAATTATTCAGTATCATGGTAGCGAATTATTGGAATTTGATTTAGATGGTGCTTTAAAACGAAATCCAGCATTAATTTTAATAGATGAAATGGCGCATTCGAATGCTCCCAATATGCGACACAAAAAACGTTGGCAAGATATTAAGGAATTAATTGACCGCGGTATTGATGTGTATACCACACTAAATGTTCAACATATAGAAAGTCTGAATGACGATATTTCTCAAATTATTCATGCTCCCATTAAAGAAACCGTTCCTGATTCAATGATCGAAATGGCTGATACGCTTGAATTAGTGGATATTCCGACTGAAGAATTATTAAAACGCCTTCATGAAGGCAAAGTATATTTTCGAGAACAAGCAGCACTTGCTGCAGAACATTTTTTTAAAGAAGGAAATTTGATTGCTTTACGCGAACTTGCCTTACGTACAATGGCAGAACGAATCGGTTCCCAGGTATTGTTATATCGACAGGGTAAGGGGATTAAACATATTTGGCCGACAAAAGAAAAAATTTTAGTCTGCGTAGGAGCAGGTTCTCATTCACGAAAATTAATTCGTGCTGCCTGTCGTTTAGCGACCAGTTTACAAATTGATTGGATAGCGGTCTTTGTAGATACGCCTAAAATGCAATCTTCTGAATTCAAGCATAACAAGGCTATTCAAAATCTAGGTTTTGCTGAACAATTAGGCGCAAAAACACGGGTTTTAACAGGATCTGATATTGTTAAGGAAATTATGGATTTTGCGCATGAGCAAAATGTGACGCAAATTATGGTTTGGAAAACGGTACGCCCGCGAATTCGTAGTCTATTTTTTCGTAATTTAGCGGATGAAATTGTTCGGCATAGTGAGGAAATTGACGTTTATATTATGACGGGCAAAAAAAACCCTGGTATTGCACAGCCATCCAATACTTCAGCTTTAACCCCTCAATCTTGGAAAAATTATTTTTTCTCGATAATTACCGTGGTCTTAGCAACTGGATTAAATTTTTTGCTTTATCCATTTTTAAATACTAGTAATCTCATTATGGTGTACTTATTAGGGGTCACCATTGTTGCATTATCAGGAAATATTGGACTCGCAATTATTACATCTATTTTAAGTGTTCTTGCTTATGATTTCTTTTTTATTACACCTTTTTACAGTTTTGCTGTGTCTGATATCCAATATTTTTTTACCTTAATTGTGATGTTATTAGTATCATTCATCATAAGTCACTTATCCTTACGTATACGTAGGCAAGCAGATTCCGCACGTTTTGCAGAACGTCAAACAGCAGATTTACATGCTTTAAGTAAACAATTAGCGAGCACAAGAGGAACAGATAAAATAATTGATATAGGGTTACACTATATTGCTGATATATTCAATTGTGAAGTATATGCTTTATTACCTAAAGACGATCATCTTGTACTCCACCCTAAAAATAAAATGGATGAACTTAATAATAAAGAACAAGGTATCGCAAAGTGGGTATATGAATTAGGAAAAATAGCGGGACTTGGTACAGATACACTTTCATTCTCAGAGGCTTTATACATTCCATTGATTGCCTCGCAAGGAACTATCGGTGTTTTGCGAGTAGTACCAAAAACCAAGCGATTATTTACTCCCGAGCAGATGTATCTTTTAGAATCATGCTCAAATCAAATTGCACTTGCACTTGAAGTCGATAAAATTCAAGAAAAAAACAAGAAAGTATTATAGAGGCCGAAAAATTTGGGCTGAAGATCGTAAAGAGCGTGGTGCAGCTTTCAAATTTACATCACCACTGAATGGCAGGGTCTCGAAAGACCCTGTATGATGTTACTTTTTGGTTTTAGGTGCCGCATTTACATACGAAAAAATATGGTTAGTAATATCTTTTTTTCCATCATTACCAAAAAAATTATTAATTGGAGTGTTCTCTTGCTGTTTCTTTTCTCCCGCGCAAAACGCATCCTGCTTCTCATTTTTAAGGCGAGTTGCTAATACGTTAGGTTGAATGCGTTCTTCTATTTGCTTTTTAAGATCTGCGCTACATTGGCCTTTACTCGGATCATCAAAATCGCCAATCGCTTTATCAATAGTATTTGCAATAAATAATTCTTCATTGGATTCTTTTAATCCTTGTTGATATAAATAAGCTGCAAGCGCTTCTATCAATAAATCTAAGCAAGCTTTTTCATGTATAGTTTGTGGGTCATCTCCTCCTCTTCTAGAGTACACCGTGTTTGTATAAGCAAAGCTAAGCGCAGTTTTTTTATTAAAACAGGCTTTATATCTGTTATAATCATCGTTACAACTTGAAAAAAGATCAGCATTTTTCGAAAGCAAATGTTGAATAATTTTGAAGAATGTTTGTTGTGTTGCTTTCATCAGCGGTGTTTGATCAAATATATCTCTAATATTAATGTCTGCTTTCGCTTCTAATAAAGCGTCTATGATTTTTAAATTTTCGGCTTGGTTTATTGCTTTTATTAAGGGAGAATCTTTACCCATATTTATCGTTGCTTGATTTTTAATAAGAAAATCAACCGTTTTTTCTTTGTTATATGTCACGGCAAATCGCAAAGCTGTGTTTTTAAAAATTTCTTTGTCTAAACCATTTAGAAGAAGTACATCAAGAATAGCAGGTAATTTGTCATCAGGTAATTTTTTAATAATAGCTTGCATGAGAGGTGTATCATGAAATTCCTTTGTATCTCGTAAATCAAGACCACTCGAAGTTTTTGGATTATGATATTTTACATTAGCGTTAGCATCCGGTTTTTGAAATTCTAAGGCAAGTGCCTCAGGGCTTATATGAGCTGCTGCTAATGCACTTTCAAAAAAACGATTATTCATTTTTATTCTGTCCTCAAAAAGCGGGAATGTAACAATTTCCTAATATGAATACAACTGGCTGTACGATAAGAAAAAATTGAACCCTCACAATCGCTGAGGGTTCATACATTTATTTATAGTGAATTAACAATTGCCGGTTTGATGTGCACAAATAAAATTATACAAACTTACAAAAGTATTATCAAAAATTGCGCTGCCATTACCTAAAGAAGTGGTATCGTTATAGCCATAAGAAGTCACACCCACCACGCGTGAGCGCGTTGGATTCGTTCCGCCAGTTTGACCCACTGAAGCACTTCCAAAATTCTGTATCCAAGGGCCACCACCCGCACCTAAGCCCATATCGGAACCATATTCTGCATTATTTGGCGCAACCGCTTGCGCACTTTGCGCCAATACTTGATGCATGTATTGACCACTATCAAATGCGCCTGGGTAGCCAAGAATCGTTGCATGATTGGGGATTGTGCTTTGTGTTAAGAAACCGAGCGAACCGACCACACCTTGAATTTTTGTTGTCGTTCCATTCACTGCTTGATCAGCAATTTCTAGCATCGACCAATCACCTGCGTTAGGAACGGTACCGCCGCCATTAGCCCAAGTTCCTAAAGTAGATACATAACTTGCAGTCCAAGTCAGATAGGGCGCTGCGCCATTGTTATAAGCAGGCACAAACATCCAATTGCTATACCAACCGGTTGAAGTACCACTATGGACACAATGTCCAGCAGCTAAAACGATTCTGGGACCGATGACTGCCGCAGAACAAGTTTTATTACCGGATGGAGTGGTAAAAAATAATTTTCCTACCGCTCTATAAGGATAACTTGTGACGGCAGTCGTGGGTGTTAATTGTGCGCTGGTAAATTGTTCTTGTAAGGTTCCTGCATCAAGTGGTTTTGCTTTCACGGAAATTTTGGGTTGAAAAATTTGTTTCATGTTAGGTTGCATTTCGATTGTCGGCAATGAACCTTCTGTTTCAAACGGGGCATCTTTAAATTGACTTTTTAATTCTTCGATCGATAAATGTTTTACTCGACTATGATCTATTTGCGGTAAATCCATAGGTTCAGCTGCTTGCATACGTTCTGGCGTCCAGTAAGCTACAATGCTGGCAGAATCTGCAGCTTGATGAGTCACAATCGCAGGACTATTTGCTATCGCTGCATTAGAAATAAAAATAGCAGCAGTAATAAGAGAAAAAGTGAACGATTTTAAATGCATAAATTAAAGCTCCTTTGCGGTTAAAAACTTCTCCTTAAGGGAATTTGAGCATAGCATAATAAAATATAAATTATGAAATAAAAATTGCGTTCGTCAGTTGTTTGTCCCGACTATAGGCTTCATGTTAAGATCATTCTGCTTTATAATTCAAAAGGAGATTTGGATGAAAAGTTCATTGAAGAAAGGATTAAGACTCTCACCAATTTTTGCCTCGATTTTATTAACAGCATTTAATGCACATGCAATGCCAGCAAACAATACGATTACGGGAGATAATATTAGAGCTATAGCTCCTTATCGTATCAAACCGAATACACCTTCATTTTTACCATCAGGATTTTCGCCCGCACAAATCATAAAAGCATATACGATTAACAGTATTCCCAATCAAGGCGCGGGACAAACGATTGCCATTGTTGATGCTTATGATGATCCGAATGCTGAAGCCGATTTAGGTGTATTCAGCACAACATTTGGTTTACCTGCGTGTACAACTGCGAATGGTTGTTTCAAAAAAGTTTATGGGAGCGGCACACAACCTACCGGTGATACAGGCTGGGGTGTTGAAATTTCACTCGACGTACAATGGGTCCATGCAATTGCACCGCTTGCAAAAATAATATTAGTCGAAGCAGCAAGTAATAGCTTTACTGATTTATTTCAAGCAATCAATGTCGCTGTACAAAATGGTGCGAGTGTCGTTTCAATGAGTTGGGGTGGCGGAGAATTTTCTGGCGAAACGAGTTATGATTCAACATTTAATGTACCTAATGTGACATTCACTGCATCAACGGGTGATAATGGAACTGGTATATTATATCCAGCGATTTCGCCTAATGTCATTGGTTGCGGTGGCACCACACTCACGCTTGATTCTTCGGGAAATTATTCGAGTGAAACCGCTTGGTCTGGCAGTGGCGGTGGTATTAGCGCTTATGAACCAGAACCTTCCTATCAATCGGGTCTGCCAATTCCTAACAATCCCAATAAATTAAGAGGCGTACCTGACGTATCATACAATGCAGACCCAAATACTGGTGTTTCTGTTTATGATAGTTACGGCCAAAATGGCTGGATGGTTATCGGTGGAACAAGTGCTGCTGCGCCGCAATGGGCTGCTTTAATTGCGATTGCAAAAGCATCTGCAACCTCAAGTCTCACGAACATTAATTCGACTTTATATACCCTTGCAAAAAGCAATTACAGCGGGCTTTACCATGACGTCACTTCCGGTTCAAACGGTAGCTGTGGCACAAACTGTACAGCGCAAGTTGGTTATGATTATGTCACAGGTATTGGCTCACCAAAAGCCGCAGCCTTGGTACAAGCATTGACGGGTAGTGGTGGCGGTGGTGGCAATCGAATCCCAATCTAATCTTATAAAATCGTACTGAAATGTAAAAGAGGCATGTGTTAAAACATGCCTTTTACACTGCATTCATTTCATGGATTAATTTAAATGATCGATACCTATCATCAAGCGTGACTTGTGATGGCAATAAAATATCTTCTATTTGTCATTTTTTGTATAAATTTTTTAACATTTATAGGGTGATGACTTAAATCTGTCCCAGAATTTTTTGTAATATTTGCTACAATATAATTGTGACATAAAAGAGGATTAATCCTATGAAAAATAAAATATTTATGTTTATTTTAATGCTACTTTCTTTTGAATGTGTTTATGCCCTTGAATTTACTGTTGCGAATGATGGTCCCTGTAGAAGATATATCTTTCCTGTCCTAGATAAGAGCACCCTAGCTGCTACCGTTAGACAGGCCTGCGCTAGTGGCTTCGCAAGAATGTCAATTTCGTTGTGGTGATATCCGTTGGTGTCAGGCAAGGGATAAAGAATGTGGTAAAAATGGTGGATTACAATCTGACGTAGGCGGCTGGCCTTGCAGTGCGGAGAAAATAGCTCTGTATCCTAAAACTTGCCCGTAGGAAGCGACAAGAATTCCTTCTCCCACAAGGCTCGGGATCGACACGATTTTGATGGGCCATCCATATAATTGCCTTTTTAAAATCTAATTATTTGATTTTTTCGTCCATGAATGCATTCGGCAAAACAAGTTCGAGCATTTCTTTATTAAAAAGTTTAGGTTCTTCATAAAATGGAAAATGTGCTGAATGTGGGAAAATAATAAAATTTTTAATGGGTGCTTTTAAAATATCAAAATAACGTTTCGTTAAAACCGTTGTTGTATCATGGTCGTATTTACCTGAAAATAAATAAACCGGCACATCGATAGTAGATGCCTCTTTTTCTGCATCAAAATCCCTCATACCATAATCAAATAATATTTGAGAAAACTCATAACCTTTCAGTAATTGTTGATGTGCGTGTTCATAGATACTACTTTCAAATATTTCATCATATACACTATCTAAACTTTTATGATTATGAAGTTCACCGCCAAAATATTCTACCCACTTTTCTGTCACATCATAACCATATTCTGAGCGATAATTCCCTTTTTCATTTGGCTCACCGATTTTTTGTAATTCTTTTATCGCCTTTTTATTATTTGTTCTTAATGCTTCTTCGTATGCAAAAGCATAACTGAGTTGTTCAGTTTCAGCAAAATTTACAACCTGTCCAACACCAACATACGCATAATAATCTTCTGGGTAACGTTTTACTAAAAGTACTGCAATAATACTTCCCGTTGAATGTCCGAGAATAAATATTTTATTTTGTTTAAAACGTGATTTTAAAAGAGTTGTTAAATCGTGTGCATCTGAAACGAGTTGTTCTAGCGTCAATTTTTTTAATTTTGGATCATAGGATCTGCCAGCGCCTCTTTGATCCCAATTAATGATCGTAAATTTATTTTCAAGTTTTTTATTGTTGTAATGAAAAAGCGGTAACATAGCAAAACCGGGGCCTCCGTGTATCACTAATAAAATCGGGTTGTCAGTGTTATTTCCTGTAATATAAATCCACTGCGTTTGCGATCCTAGCTTAATAGATTCAACCGAATCAATTTTTTTGATGTCAGCCATGGAGATAAATCCATAATAAAGACTCAATAATAAAATCAAGCATCCAATAATATATTTTACAGGAAATATTCTCATATTATCATTTTTCCTTTATGCTGCTTCAACATATACCGCAGGTAAACCCTCCCAATGTGTATTTTCTGGTAATTTTTCCCCTTTCATAAGAATTGATAATGATCCCAATACGCTTCCTTCTTCCATTGTTGTATCATATAAAACCACAGCTAAGGCACCCACAGCGCAATTTTTACTAATCGTGATATTTGAAATTTTCATAATGCGATCTTCAAACAAATGAGTTTGCAAATCGCAACCATAATTAATTGCAGTATCATCACCAATGTCGACCATATCAAATTCAGTAATGTCAGTCGTGTTAATAAATACACGTTTTCCAATTTTGCAACCTAAAGCACGAAATGCCCAATTAATATAGGGTGTGCCGACTAACATGCTAGTTAAAAATGGAGCCGTTAAACTTTCGTAAATTGAAGTCACAAATTCACTGCGCCACACAAAGCTATCCCAAATAGGACGCGTTGTATTTTCATATTTTCCGATAAGTACCCACTTCACTACGACAACAATGAGCAGCGTTGCAAGACAGAAACCAATACCCAAAAACGGAATGATCAAACTCATCGTCAGCAGCGGAAGCTGATAGTTAAAGTACATGAGAGACAATCCAGCAAGGAAAATAACAAGCAAAGTTGCATAACATGATAATGAAAATATAACTCTGATAAATTCTACAAAATAACGGGCAAACCCGCAAAATTAATTTGGCGAATGGTTGGAATATCTTCGTGAATCATACTCAATAATGTAGGTACACAAGATATAATCGTTACATTCGCATTTTTGAGAATGCCTGCCAACTCTGCGCCTGAGTGAACAATTTCCTTTGTTCCCACAAATAAAGTTGCGCCTACTAAAAATGTTAACCATATTTCTTCGATACTTGCATCAAACGCAATAGAAAAACCTTGATAAAAAATATCATTTTCTTTAATACCAATAACTTTATCTTCAGCGCGCACCACATTAAAATCTCAGTGTATCGTGCAAATTTAAGTCGTTATTAATATGGGATTCGCTATCTTGTTGAGTTAAAGAGAATAATTTATTAAGATTCCGCATTAGTAAGCATTATTTATAACCCTCTGTTTAATTGAGAAAATTAAAATAAAAAAAAATAAAGCTTAGATTAAGTATAGTCAAGGAATGGAATTTTGCTTAAAAAATGTTCTATTTTCCCAATATTTTTATCGGAAATCTTTTATTTATTTGACAATTATTGAGAGTTATTATCAGAAATAAATCGCATCTTCATAGCTTTAAATTATGGCTATGCTACAACTATCCATAAAGCCCGGGGTGATATGGTAGATCAAACCTATATTTTGGCTTCTCAAAATTCGGATCGTCATGCAACTTATTGAGCTATTTGAATTGCCTTACTATTTCATTGCGTTGACTCTATCGTATAGAACGTTTATTCTAAATATTAGAACATTCGTTTTTACTATAACGTAATAATTTAGATAGATTACCAAATGCCGCAACTACACGATGTTATATTGAGTTGTCTAAGAAGTTGTGAAAAAAACGAGTCTGAAACAAACAACATCTGAGGTGGACCAAGAAAGATAGCTTACACCGATTTGATACAGTAATAGATTTTATTTAAAATCAACAAAAAAGTTACTTTCTGTCCCTAACTGCCATGGATAAGGTAATTTTATGAGCTCTTCATTTGCTGAATGGATAATAGAAAAAACGAGTCGATGGTTACTTAAAGAGGAGCTGCCTCAAAGAGCCTTTTTATGTGATTTCAACCATATTTTGTCGGAGGTTCGACCTGGAGATATATTATTAATTGATGGTCGTAGTCGAGCAAGCAAGATTATTAAACAGGTGACACAAAGTCCTTGGTCTCACGCGGCATTATATATTGGGCAATTAAATGATATTGAAGATCGTCATTTGCGAGGATTAGTTAAAAAATATTGTAAGTGCACACCTATAAGACAATTACTCATTGAGTCAGAAATCGGGCTGGGGACAATAGTAACACCCATTACTAAATACAAAGATGACCATATTCGCATATTGCGTCCTCGTCGTTTGACGCATGAAGACACACAAAAAATTATTAATTTCTCTATTGGTAGATTAGGCCGAAAATACAATATGCGGCACATATTTGATCTCGCTCGTTTCCTGTTTCCTTGGGGACTTTATCCAAGGAAATGGCGTTCTATCTTATTTCAACACAATGCTCTTCCACCCACAGAAGATATTTGTTCTTCCATGATTGCTGATTCTTTTCAATCAATTAATTATCCGATTTTACCGTTAGTACGCGAAGATCAAAAAAAGCAGCTAGAACTCGTGCGACGTAATCCACGACTATTTACCCCAAGTGATTTTGATTATTCACCTTATTTTGATATAATAAAATATCCTATTTTTCCATTAGGAGCCAAGGGTGATTATAAAAATTTACCTTGGAGAGAAGATATTTTTAGTAATGATAAGGATTCCGTTGTCGCGTTTACTAAAGAATCCCTAATGGATAATTCATTAAAAATTCAAATGTTTTTTACTTCATCTGCTTATGCTGTAATAGGGGCATCAACTAGTCGGGTAAAATTTGGAAACAAAGTATTAAGGTGTTACATCCAGCATAATAAAAAAGTGTTTCCTGTTAACCCAAATGAAAAGATTATTGAAGGATTAAGCTGTGTTAATCACATAGATGACTTACCTAATGATGTAAAAAGTGTTTCGATCGTTACTCCTCCTGAAATTACCGAAAGAATTATTGATCAAGCTGTAAAAAAAGGAATACAAAATATTTGGATTCAACCTGGTGCAGAAAGCCAAATTGCTATTGAGAAATGTAATAAATACCAAATAAATGTTATTGCTTATGGACCTTGCATTTTAATGGAATTGGGATTCAGTGAATCCTAAATATATTTTATAGAGAAAAAATTATGGAATTTAATTAGTCATGATGGATCAGAGTTTGCTATTATTTAAGTTGACGAAGTATAGATAAAACAGATTCTCTAGAATGGTCAATCTCATTGCTAATGTTATCGATCGCAGCGTCATTTGTTTTGATTTTTTCCCAGTTCTTTTCCCAAACTTCAGTTAATGTTTTTATTTTGCCGGGTATGGGTGATGGTAATAATTGGCTGAGATCACTAATATAAGCAATATGACCCCAGCCTAGATATGGATTGTCCATTAGACTCTCATGTCGATAATAAGAATAATTGATAACAACCTGGAGTTCATCCAATTCTTTTAATATTTCAAAAGCAGCAGTTCGAGTATTTCGGTTTCTCTCAGTATGTTCATTTCGCCAAGTATTATAAGACAATGCCATAATAGCAATTGCAATGCTAATGATTGCAATAATGTTATTTTTAATTTGAATGAACATAGAAACTGTCTTCATCAAAACTTCCTTAAACGGTTGGATACCGCTACCATAAATTTAACGAAGTTAAATTTTGGTGGCGTGGGTTTTAGGTGGAGTTCATTCTCCACCTAAAACTTAAATTTTGTACCGAAGGTACTCATTATTGACTTTATTTTAATAACATAGTGAAATCTGGGTGTCAATCTCGATATATTCGTAGATTTTATCTAATTTTATTCAAGAGTATGTTTGTCCCCTTCAGTTAAGCTATTTGACTTAGTGCTTCAGAACCATTATTCTGAAAAATAGAATAATTGTTCCAATTTATTTGGTTTGTTTATAAAAATGTGACATTCATATAATATGTCCATTAAATATTCTCAAACAAGTATAGGGAGCTCTACTTGATGCAAGCAGACATCGTGAATATCGGATTAAGTTTTCTTGAGGGATTTGCACTCATTATTTCGCCATGTATTTTGCCAATTTTACCCATTATTCTAGCTGGCTCGCTGACGGGCAGCAAAAAAAGACCTTTTGGTATTATCATTGGATTTATCTTAATTTTTTCTTTGTTTACATTTTTCTCACGTAAGTTTGTGCAATATTCTGGTATTGATTTGAATATCATTCGGCATGTTTCATATGGAATTCTTTTTTTACTTGGCATAATCATGCTTTCAACCTATTTAACTGAAAAATTTGGTGCGTTAACAAATCGATTAACAAATACTGGTGCTTCCTTTTCTGCGATTAATAATCCACAAGGAGGATTAATCAGCGGCATATTTTTTGGTGGGCTGATTGCAATAGTCTGGACTCCTTGCGCAGGACCAATATTAGCCGCTGTTATCGTGCAAACAGTTATCCAGAAAACTAATTTTACGAGCTTTTTAACGTTAATGGCATTCGGCGCAGGAGCCGCTACGCCAATGTTAGTGATAGCATTATTTGGGAGACAAATTATGGGAAGATTGAATTATTTTAAAATACATGCAACATTTTTTAGGAAGATGCTGGGTGTTATTATTATCATTAGCGTCTGTTTTATGATTTATCTTGAAAATGGTGTAAGCATTGCGCATGCAGAAACATTAAATAATTCTGAGACACTCACTTTACAAGGTGGCTTAGAAAAGCCCTATCCAGCTCCAGCTATTAGTGGAATTGATGGTTGGATCAACTCAAATCCACTACAGATTGATCAGTTAAGAGGAAAAGTTGTTTTAATTGATTTCTGGACTTATTCTTGTATCAATTGTATGCGAACGTTACCTTATTTAAATGCTTGGTATGATAAATATCACAACGATGGATTAGTCATAATAGGTGTTCATACTCCTGAATTTGATTTCGAAAAAGAATTTGCAAATGTGAAAAATGCTGTTATGCAAGATGGAATAAAATATCCAGTTGCATTAGATAGCCATTTTGTTACTTGGCAGAATTTTAATAATCAGTATTGGCCAGCACATTACTTGATAGATAAAAATGGAAATGTCGTTTATACCCATTTTGGTGAGGGCGATTATAATGTTACTGAAAATAACATACGATATTTGTTAAATATGAAAGAGCCTGTTACAACTGAAATAAGCAATAACGAGCAGCCTACTGAAAATGCAACACCTGAAACATATTTAGGTTATGCGCGGGCTGAAAATTTCGGAAGCCCTGAAGCAGTATTAAAAGATCATGCAACTCAATACAAATTTCCTAGAGTACTAGCTCCAAATGAATGGGCATTACAAGGAAATTGGAAGATTATGCCAGACAGAATTATTGCTAATGAAAATAATGCGGCAGTGAAAATAAATTTCAATGCACGTAAAATCTATATTGTAATGGGAAATGCAACAAATAAAACTATTCAAGTTAAGCTATTATTAAATGGCCACAACATTGCTGTTGAAAAAGGGAAAGATGTCAAGAATAGTACTATTCAGGTTAATAGACATACTCTTTATGAGGCAGTTGCTTTTACTCAACCTAGCAACGGGATTCTTCAAGTCATTTCGTCTACACCTGGACTAGAAATTTATACTTTTACATTTGGGTGATTAACTATTGAGACACCAATATGAAGAAAATCGTCAAATATTTTTTAGTTGGAAACTTATTCGGCATTATAACTCTTTGCCGTTCTTCAATCCTTAAGCAAATATTTGAAAATCATGTTTGTGGAATTGTAAATTTTCTTTCGGACATTTCGACGACAGGATTATCAAAATTGAGCAAAACCATCAACCAAAAAAGGAGTTCATCATGCGTAATAGAAAATTAATATGTGCAACACTTGCCACAGCAGCTGCAATAACGTTTGCTGCAGCCCCCATGACATCTGCTTTAGCAGCTGGCACGGACAGTGGCGTTCAATGTTATGGGATTAATGCATGTAAAGGGCAGGGAGCATGCAAAAGTGCCAATAATGATTGTAAAGGACAGAATAGTTGCAAAGGACAAGGGTTTGTTATGGAAACCTCTGCAGATGACTGCACTAATGCAGGTGGCTCAACATCATAATTTTAATATTGTATCTCTGCTAAAAGTGGGGTGCATCTAAATATTGAACGCACTCCACTGAAGCATTTAAACCGTAACACCTTTTTGGCATGGGTCCACGCAACAACTTTTGAGAATCCAGACGCATGGGCCAAAATGATTAAAGACAGCAATCAATAACGCTTTGGAGAATACGTTTATGCTCCTAAAAAACTCAACAAGTCATTTCGGTAAAATCGCAATTATTCTTCACTGGATTATGGCTCTTCTTCTTGTTGGTTTAGTTATCTTGGGTTTGTATATGGTCGAACTTCCTATCGGACTTGAGAAACTCAAATTGTATGGTTGGCATAAAGAATATGGCATTTTAGCGTTAATGCTAGTGATCGTGCGATTTACTTGGCGTCTTACCAATAAAACGCCTGATCTCAATATACCACTTCTAGAAAAAATTGCTGCTCGAGCTGTACATTGGCTTTTTTATGTATTTATGTTTGCTTTGCCTGTTACAGGTTGGTTAGTCACTTCTACAGCTGGATTACCGGTTTCTTTTTTTGGATTATTTGTTTTGCCTACTATTGTTTCTTCTGATCCACAATCGCTCGCTATGTATGAAGAAATTCATAAATGGTTAGGCTATGGTCTTATTGTGACTTTTTTTCTTCATACTTCTGCAGCTTTAAAACATCATTTCATTAACAAAGACGATATTTTAAAAAGGATATTATCATGATTGGCATAGCACCAATGGTACTTTGAGAGCTTCCTTCGTAATTGTCAACCGAAGCTATTTATTTCGTCATATTTTTCTTCTAGCTTGTCTGAAATATTTTTTAATTTTTCTATTCTTTTTTTAAAAAATACAAATTCATTTTTGTCATGCGCATAAGATTTATAACTTGATAATGGATGGTTTGTCATTGAAGCATCCGTGCAAAAATGTACGAGGCCTTTTTGTTGAGTCTCAAAACGATGCGTTATTTCACTTCGCAAACGTCCGCTAAAGCTACATTTTTCTTTATCATAAATATACTTAATTCTGGATTTTATTAATTTTTTCATTTCATCGATTGGGTAAGTTTTATCATTACGAATAAATTTCCATTCTTTTTTTAGGGTTATTTTTAAATTTTCTAATTCATCCTTAAAATCTAATTCATGTCGAATTAATCCCGTTTTATTCTCAAGATGAGAAAGCATGATATCAACGCTTTTTAATGCATTTTTATAAAGCGTTAATACTTCACTCGCAAGGGAAAATCCAAGCGCATCTCGCATCCTTTGATTAATGCTGTTATGTTTCCATTCACGATATGCATTAATTAAATAAAATGTGGCCTTAGTCGCAAGTGATGCAGCGGCAATAATAAGGATAATCGCAACTGGTATCGCAATAAATTCAAACCCTACAAACAAAGCCATGAAACCAGTAAAAGAAAGCGCGACGGCTGCAAGCGCAATCATTGCAGTATAAAATAAAATGATAGCTGCAAATTTTAATTCACGAATTTTAAGATTAGGCTCAAGGTTTGCTTCATTCAATTCGTGTTTTATTGTTCCGAGAACCATGCGGCCGATCGCAAAAAATACGCGTTTTACATTGCTTACATCATCAGATATACGCGTGGCATGTGTTGCGACAAAAAACAAAGCAATATCATTTTCTGTTGATAAATTCATTGTTTGTAAAAATCCCATTGCATCAAGAAATCTTGTGACAAATCGACCGGCCACTTTCAGAGGTTTAGACGAAATTGTATAGGACCACATTTGATTTAAAGACTTCGCAGCACGTTCTGTCGTCGTATAACCCAACTGTTTATTGTACAAAGAAATTAGCTTACACATTTCTTCATTGTGACTTTGCAAGATATCTGCAGTAAGTGCGATTGAATACTCTTTAATAAAATCATTTAATTTTATATGATTTTTTTTTGTGAATGATTTATAGATAATTGTCGCCATTTTAAAGGCATATTGACAATTGGTTATCTGAAAATCAATAGAATATCCGAGGGAGGAAGTGAAGGCATTGAGGATATAATAGCACTCGTTAGCAATACATTGAATGATTAATGCGTTTTTTTTCTGTCGATCATATTCTTCATTAAAAATTTCTTTACTGGTTTCCCGTAATATCGTCACGAAATGTTGATGCAATTGATTATTGAATTTTGAATTAATTTTTATTAGAGCTGGAAAATGATTAAATAATTGATAAACTTTTTTTGCATAGTGCTGATGAGTTACTTGTTTTAATCGCTGAACATAACTATTAAAATGAGTATCAGGCAATTCTTTTACATGCATATTTAAAAAATAATTAATTCCTGCCTTAATTTTCATCTGCAAATTCATACGATCATTTTCATAATTAGAGACTATTTGATCTGACGGAATTTTGCGACAATCGCTAAACCAACCCACATCTGCATTATTTTCTTCAATAATTTTGATATATTTTGTTTCTAGGTCATCATATAGTTTATGAATATAACATTTCATTTGTTGAAATTCTTTTGATTCAGCAAAAAAAATCCTCTCATCCAGAGATAATAATTTGCAACCAAAAACATAGCGTTTTAGCATGGCAGGCGCTTCAAGCTGCGTAATTTCTTGGTTCATCGCTTGAAAGGGAGGAAGATGACTACATGCTCGTAGTTGTTTCTTATACCGAAGTTCATGAAGCAATAGAGTATCTTCAGGAAGATTATTTTTATCTTGCAGAAGTATCGTTGTTTTATATTCTGTATAAAGATTATTGATAGGTAATATTTTAGCGTAGTAAACTTGGTTCTCCCGCGTCAAATATTTAAATCCTGAATAACATTTGCTGAGAAAATTTATTTTTTTCATGAGTTCCCTTTAATATTGTTATTTTAATAATATTTTTTTTCTATCCATATATCGACCCATAGTTGGTGCTCGATATGTAGATCGGTTTATTTTTTCTTTTAAATTTCATAAGAAATGATTATTTCATAAAAATTTTATTTTCCAAATGTAAATGTATAAATCTCTAAGCCAGGCTCTAAAACAATAGCTTGCAAAATTGCATCTTGTGATTTGTTTAGAGAAACAATTTCATAAATTGAATGCTTATTTACAACGACACTGCTGTCTAAGACATCTTTACCTTTCTCTACATTAAGACTTTTGCCATTTAATAATAATTTCACATGTATTGCTTTATTGGTTGCATTACCCATTACCATAAAAAGTTTTTGTGCATGAAAATTAATTTCAATCGCTGCATTTTCCTGATTTGCAATAATTCTATCTGCCATAATGCTCCAGTTTCCAAGGAGCGCCCAATGATCTATTTTTAATTGTGAAGGAAAAGAATAACGCGCATCTTTGTTTTGTGTCACAGGTTCATTACTTGAAAAATTTTCGGCTCTTTCGTATCCGAGATAAGTTTCAGGCGTTTCATCGAAGTCTTGCTCTTCAGTAGATGTGGTGTTCGCCTCAGTTTTTATTCCTAATAAATAACGAATATTATTTTCAGTAATATCATAATCACCTTCACCAAAATGGGTATAAACAACATTACCATTTTTATCAATTAAATAATGTGCTGGCCAATATTGATTATTAAAATTTTGCCAAGTGACAAAATGACTATCGAGCGCGACGGGATATTCTATTTTATCTTGAATTACAGCATTTTTTACATTATTCAAATCTTTTTCGAAATCGAATTCGGGTGTATGTACACCAATAATTACCAATCCTTTATTATGGTATTTATTATACCAATCTATTAAGTAAGGCAATGTTCTTACGCAATTGATACATGAGTAAGTCCAGAAGTCGATGAGAACAACTTTTCCTTTGAGATCATTTAAGTTAAGTGGTGGAGAGTTTATCCATGCATCAATACCTTCTAGCGCGGGAGCAGGATAGGGATTAGATATCCCATCTTGCAAGCTTGTATTAGATGTATAAGTATTTTCTTTAGCATTGACTGTACTAATACTATTAGCAAAAAACATCATGTAGAGGACGCTTAAAATAATGATCGCCCCCAATAATTTTCGAAAAAAAGTGGCATGCTTTTGAAAAAAATTCAATTTTTTCATCATACCTCTTCCCATCATTGCAATGGCAAGCATTGGCAAAATAGCTCCCAAACCAAAAGCAGTTAGCGTCAAAAAACTCATTAGATTAGTTTTTTGAATAACAGTTTGAACAATTATTGCTGCTAAAATAGGTCCAGCACATGGTGTCCATATAATAGCGACTAATGTTCCAAACAAAATACCGCCTAACAGTCCCCCTTGTGGATCATTCATTATAGAAAATTTTGATCCTGTTGCAGTGAGGCGTCGTGTCATTACACTGAATTTTTCAGTTAAGTAATTGGAAAGCATTATTGCCCCAAGCAAAATAAGAATGCCGTAAGAAATATCACGAACAAGATTAGAATTAATACCAACATACTGGGTAAGTTGGCGTGAAAAAAGAGTAAAAATAGCGAATGTGATGACAAATCCAATGATAATTCCAAAGGGACGTTTTTTGCTTCCTGTCAAAGATCCTGAAAGAATAATAGGAAGAATTGGTAAAATACAGGGGGATATAATTAACGCAAAACCCTCAATAAAGCCTAATCCAATATTAATCCATTCAGTTTGCATGGGAGATATGTTCCTTCATCAAAATATCGATATATATAATCACTTGTCTAATAATATACTGTAAAAAATTCTTAAATCATAACAAATATCCCCAGTATCGTTCAATAACTTGTCATATTGATGTTTATATTTTCATTCTTTACAATGCACCCCTTGAATTCAATGAGCCCAAGGAGGGAATAAAATAAATGAAAAGAGGTGTAAATGAAAAAAACATATGTTTCAGTTATTATCACAGTGGTTACGTTTAGTTCCATAGCTTATGCAACTCCAACATCCAATTTACTTATTAATGACAATGATATAAAAAAATATTACTGCCCGGGAAGTATCACTTGTACAAAAGCGGGTGACCCCAATTCCTGTTCTTTCACTGTAGAAAATCCTGAATACTGGGATAACACAATTAAATTTCAATCCGTTCAAGCTGGAGTTTATCCATTAATGTCTGTCACTGGCACATTTCATTCGCCGAGTGTTGCATCACCTTCCTGCCAATATAATGGACCAGGTGGTTATGGTAATAATCCTAATTACTATTTATATTTCAATGGGAAAATGGAATCAAATTTAGAAATTTACTACAACACCCCTACAAATTGGACTTTAACTAACGGTTATAAGGGCAGTTGCAGAATTATTAATAATGACCCCCAATCATGCCCACTCAAAGAACAACCGGCATTAGTATTCTATAATGAAAATATGGGTGGAGGTATAACTGTATTGATCAATAATACTGAAGTTTCTAGAGAACTTACGAATGGATATGGAAAAGTAAATTACGACACAGCGCTACATTATTGCAAAGGTGGTAAGGAATGCAGAATAGATTTTTCATCTACTCAAGGCATGTATTATGGTGACGTTACTGTCGATATGGAAAACAGTATGAAAATCACCAAAATTAATTCCATCAATCCATCTTACGTATCTATTAGACAAAATGGTGGATATAATGCCGTTGAAGTTCGTTATGTTTCTTTCTTAAAATAATAAAAATTTTGAGTTTGGTGACAATTTTAATTTCTAATTATATTGTCACCTTATGAATTCCATATTAAAAATGAAACCTTACATTCGTTTAGCTACCAAATGATGATACTTCGAGTTATTATAATCATGCTGTTAATGGATATTTAATTCTTGCGACTAGGAAGTAATATTTCAATGATTGAAAACATGACGAAAAATAATAAAGCGGTTATTACGGGGATTGGAACCGCAAATCCTGAGTTTAAACAATTTCAAGCAAAAACCGCTGAAATCATTACAAATAGTTTTAATCTAAAACCGTCAGAAAGAAGATTGCTAAAATCTATTTATCGCGGAACAGGCATTGAACAAAGACACAGTGTATTAAGTGATTTTTGTAAATCTTTCGGAGAATTTGAATTTTTTCCGAATGAAATAGATGCACCATTTCCAACGACCGCTGCACGCATGCAAATTTATAAAGACAATGCGCTCGATTTAGCATTGAAGGCAATAGAAAATTGCTTGTCAGAGCTGGAAAATTTTCATGTTCATCAAATTACACATGTTATTACAGTAAGCTGTACGGGTATGTACGCACCCGGGATTGATATTGAAATTGTTCATCGATTAAATCTACATTCCACAACCAATCGAACGGCAATTAATTTTATGGGCTGCTATGGTGCATTTAATGCAATTAAAATTGCAGATGCCATTTGCAAATCTAATCCTGATGCAACGGTATTAATTGTTTGCGTGGAAATCTGCACCATTCACTTTCAAAAAAGCATGCATCTAGATAATATCATTTCTAATTCATTATTTGCTGATGGCGCAGCTTGTGTAATTATTCAATCACAAACAAATCGTAAAAAATATTTTTCTCTAGAAAACTTTCACAATGATCTCATGCCACAAAGTAATGACGCGATGGCATGGCATATTGGAGATAATGGCTTTGATATTGTGTTAAGTTCCTATGTGCCAGATATCATTCGAGGTAATATTAGCAGTTATATGGAAAAGCTTTTTCATCAGTATAAATTAAACTTATCAGATATTGATTTTTTCGCCATACATCCGGGCGGTTTAAAAATTTTAGAAGCCTGTGAAACTGCATTAAATATAAGTAAAGAAAACAATAAATATGCTTATCAAACTCTGAGAAATTACGGGAATATGTCATCTGTCACGATACTATTTGTGTTAAAAGCTATTTGGGATGACATTCAATATTCTGAACATCACAAAAATATTTTTAGTTGCGCATTCGGTCCCGGACTCACTCTCGAATCAATGTTATTAAAATCTCATTGTGTTAATTAGTTTTGGATAGGTATGATATGTTTGATGAAAGATCGCAAGAAAAGGAGCTTATAGATCTTGGCAAAGAATATTTTAGTCAAGATGAATATACTGATTGTCTACACAAATTATTCCGAATTAATAAATTATTTGGATTTTTTCAAAGTACCGTAAAAACCCTTCGATCATTTCCAACATCATCCTCATTACTTGATATAGGCTGTGGAGGAGGATTGTTTATTTTACATTTAAGCAAACTTTTCCCTGAAATGAAAATGATTGGTATTGACATCTCTTCAGATGCAATTTCGGATGCTGAAAAATCAAGACAAATGTGGCTGCAGAAAAATCCACATCTTCAAGTTTTTTTTCATCTCCAAAATAATACGAAACTCGATTTTGACAAAAATAGTTTTGATATCATCACAGCAACATTAGTATGTCACCATTTAAGCAATGAAGAATTAATTGAATTTTTGAAACAAGTTTATTTCACTGCAAATAAGGCTGTTATTATTAACGACCTGCATCGTCATTATTTTTCTTATTGGTTTTATCGATTGATAAGTCCGTTGATTTTTAGGAATCGACTTATCACTCATGATGGATTGATATCGATAAAACGCGGATTTATACGTAAAGAATGGCATTCATTGTTAAGACAAGCTGGTATTCAACATTATCAATTGAAGTGGTGTTTTCCTTTTCGCTGGAAGCTCATTCTTTTGAAATAGTGATTGGTACAATTTGATTAATTTTACCACTTAATTCTGCGCCAAATGTGAGAATACTAGGAAAAAGCTTCACGATGGGTAAAGTCATATTAACCAACCATGGACGCATTGCCCAATGCGCAAAACATGCTGCGGTGTAAATACGATTTCTGAAATGTGAGCGCCATTTTTTCGTATAAATATAACCAATCTCGGAAATATTTTTTATTCCATGCTGTTCGATTAAAATAGTTGATAATATCCAAGCAGATTGCATAGCCATACTAATACCATCTGCAATAATGGGATGCGCTTCGCCCGCACTATTTCCCACAAAAAAAATGCCGTTAGCATAGCATTCACGTATTCCCGGTCGGATTGGACCCGCTGCCAGCCAGTTTCCTTCGCGAATGGCTGAAGCAAAAATAGGTCTCGTTCCATGACAATATTTATTTATATGTTTTAAAATAGCTTCTCCTGCTTGCAAACCTGAATACTCAGATCTAATATTTTGTAACATATCACGACGAATACAACATGAAATCGTCATTCGTCCTTCGTCGGTATTAACGATTCCGCCATAACCACCAGGAAATGCTAATAACCCCATCAAATCAGGTGCAAGCTCACTATTGGTAAAATGTGATTTAAATGCTAAAAGATCAGAAGGTTTATGAGGAGGTATTTCAATTTGTTCGGGGCTTTTTTCCCATGAACCATTTGCCATAATGACTATTCGTGCTGAAATTTCCCGAATATCATTATTACTTTCGATTGAACAAATAAATAAATTATTTCGACGTTTAATTGTTTTAACATTCATTGGCTGCAATCGTTGCACACCCGCTTGGCTCGCCATATCAAGTAAAATTGTATCAAGATGCTCACGTCCAATCGCTCGACCCCAATGATTTTTGGAGTCATATGCGCCAGGCATTTCAGATGTTAAGATGCAATCATCGGCAAATAAGCCAACACGTTTCACTTCAGGCCCGCTGTTGGTAAGATAAAAATGATCAAGATTGAATTTTTGCAATAAAGGGAAGCTCGTCGCCGAGATAAATTCCCCACAAACTTTACGTCGAGGAAATATTTTTTTTTCCACAATGGTAACTGACCAACCAGCCTTCGCAAGCATCAACGCGGTCGTGGCTCCCGAAGGACCGCCTCCTATTACTAGTGCATCCAATATCATGTAACTTTTCCTTGTTCACAACATGATGTAAATATTATATCAAAATTTATTTTCTTCTACCGTAAAAAAATCCGGTATTGATTTAATTATTTTTATAAGTAATATACTTACACGGGATTTATCAATAATAATAAAAAGGATTATTTATGTCAGCTTCTAGAAAAGAATCAAAAATTTCTTTAGATCATTTTCCTTCTCAAAAAACTTTTTCAACACCTGTGCCCGGCACATCTGAAATATTAACTACTTTATTGCCACATGAAATTAAAACATCTCCACTTGGCACATTTTCCCATGGCGTGGGTAATATCGTCAATTTAACGGAAACAATAGAAACCATCCAAAGCAATATAGATAAAGGACAAACGGTAGTAAAAGCCACTTTAGGTGCGAGCGCGCAGTTTGTTACAGAAAAATTAATAGAAAATGCGGGCCGCACATTGCTTTCCGCAGGACTTGTCACCGGGGGAGCCATTCTCGCAGGTACGCTCACGGCCCCCGTCACCGTTCCGGCACTTGCGATCACAAGCGGCGTACTTTTATTAGCAAAATCCAAAGAAGCCGGCATCATTGCGAATCAAGTTGCACCGCTATTAATAGATACTACACTTGATAAATTCAAATATTTACAAAGATCAATGACTGATTTTGTCAAAAATGCACATCGTAAATTGACAAGTGATAGTTCCCTCGCAAATACCTCATTTCAAAATATTGAAGTTGCAATGGTTAAGCTTGATTATTTAAAACATCTTGAAATGCAAGGAATTTATAAAAATTTAGATAAAGATCAAAAGTTACTTTATAATTGGGTCGCTCGCGAAACATTCAGTGATTATTTTCAACTGAATGAAAAAGGTCAACTGAGAAATATTAAATCTCCACCGAACACGAAAAATTATAAAGTGAATGAAAAAACTTTAAAAAAAGAGTTAAATACCATTCAAGCCTCTCTAACAACCGTTCAAGAAAAATATCATCTCGCAACAGATAACAAAGAAAGTAAATCAGAAGTAAACATCACAGATCAAGAAATGGGAGAATTTTTATTAAAATGCAGTGTTTCGCCTACTGAAATCGCTGAGTTATATTCCAATCCATGCCAATTAAATACGGCACGCCAAGCAATAGGCTATTTAAAAAATCAAGAACAACAATTAGTTTGTGCAATGGAGGCTGAACAATCGCTAGAAATGATTCAAGGAACACAACATTTTTTTAGTACTTTGACACAAATAGGTATGTTTACACATTCCAAAGTATTGATGACAGTAGGGCAGGTGGGTTTTTCCACGATGCAAATTGCAAGTAGCATCGTCAAACTAAGCACAATTCCCTTCGGCTTCAAGTCATTTGAACCGATGTCTATGCTACTTTCTGCGGGAATGGGATTAATTTCAACGGTATTGGGATTTCAAGATGATTCTGCTGAAATAGAAGCGAGACGTGCTGAACAATTACAAATGGCATTGTATACGATTAGCTGTCAAATTGCTGAATTACATAGTCGCTTTGATCATATTGAAGGTATGTTGCGGCAAGTTTCTGGCATGATTAATCAAGTTTTGTATAATCAAAAAATTCTCTCCGATCAAGTACGAAGTACTTATCAGCTAACGCTTGCCGGTTTTCATTGGGTTGGAAGTTTTCTACAGGATTTTCGTGCGGAAAATCGACATTATCATGACCGGCTTAATAATCAGTTTTCTTATTTGATAGGTTTAACTGAGCATAAAGAATTACAAGCATTTACTGAAGAAGTAAAGAGTCGTATAAATTATATTAATCGTATGGTTAAATCAGATGATATATCCGACCTAGCCAAAAAAGAATTTATCCAATTAGAATCAGATATAAACAAATGTTGTTCGCGTGACTGGAATGGCCAAAAAGAATTTAGCATTTTACACCAAAATCAAAAATCTGATAAAACAAGAAATTTATTATTACCATTACAATTCTTAAGAGGTCGATTAAAAAATCATGATGATGCCCTTGGTTTTTTAGCAGAAGAAATCGAGTATGTAACAGAGAAAACATTGGATTCAGATGGTATTAAAAAAGAATTATTGCCTGTCACTTCGTTATGGTTTTATTTAATATCTCATTATATTCATTTGTCTTCTATTCCGCAGTTTGAGTCACTTCGAAATTCAACATTTATTATAGAAGTGGAAGCTTTCGCCCAAAACCTATTAAAGTTTTTGAATTACATTAAATCCAATGATGTTGTCAATAAATTATTTAAAAAACATAAGGAAAAATTAAATCAGTTCCAATCTCAAATATTTACACGTTTTGCTATTAAACGACAACTGAGTATTGAAGATAAAAAATCGGATTTCAAAAAAAATAAAATCATGAGAGTAGGAGATTATTTTTCAAATGGGGAAGACAAAGAATTATTAGAAGAAATGAATCATAGCATCGATTATTATTATTTTCTCACAGTGCGCTTATCACATCTCGCCGGGTACAGCAAAGATACGCAAGCGCAAATAGAAAAATTAACCCGAAGCGCGAATCTTTTGACCCAAGCATTTGATTTTAATGAATGGCCAGAGACTGCTACTGCCGGTGCTTATTTTGATTCGATTTTTACTGCCTATTCACTGACACCGTGTCGTCATTCCTATCCATATATGCATGAATCTTTAGAAAAATATGGTGGATTAGTCTATGGCGCAGTTGGTGAAGAAAAAATGCTTTTTACTTCAGTATATGCTTACTCTTCTGATTGGAACGGTGGCGCATGTGTTCATCTAGGATTGAATCAATTGGATATTGCGACTGGAAAAATGACCACCATCAATAACATTCACCCAAGCGATAATCCCAGGAAACCTACATTTCCACTATCTGAATACAAAGGCAATTTCCATCAATCTGCAAACCATGTTTGGGCATCGTTTCATTTTGTTGATTCTTGGGTTGGCGGTTCTGGACCCAGTCTTGTATGGTTTTCTGGAGGCAGTGGCTATGTATCGATCTATGATATAAAAAATAACGAGTGGAAAACAGTGTCTGGTACAAAATCATTTCATGTCCCATTAGATTATAATTGCAGAACTGCACCGACTAAGACTTCCTATACCAATATCATCACGGGCCCACTAGAAGAACCTTATTTACTGGTAAATGAAGTTGAATGGAATAAGGAATCAAAAGAAGCGTATGTTAGATTTAATGTGTGTAATTTGGAAAGCGGATGGTTAAAACCAGAAGAAATAGATGATCTCTTTGCAACTAAAGTCATCCCTACGAAAAGAGATGAAGCGTGGGTTTTACGCAGTAATATATTAGCTATCACCCCTAATCAATTTTTTATAAAATTAATGAAAGTATTCGATAAAAAATGTCTAGTATATGGTTTGATTAACCCCAAGGACGAAAATACAGAAATACAAATGGAATATAGTTATCTTGGATCAGAAGCAAAAGAAAAAGGATTTATTAATTTTAGATCTAAAACCATCCCTGTTTTGGTGAGCCAAGTGTATCAAACCGCTAGTGAATCACATGGATATTCAACACTCACATTAATATCTAGTATCAAAACAAAAGATGAGAAGAATAAGTTATTATTTATTAATACTAATGTGAATAGTGCATATTCGCACTATGAAACTTATGAGTATGAACTTCCTCCCATTCACTCCTGCGCAGACTGGCAAGCCATGCAAACAACGGTTGTTACCATCATAGGAAAACCATACATTATTGTCACTTTGCTTGATCCTGAATACCGTATGATGGTTTTTTGCTATGATCCCTCGAAGAAAAAAGATGCTGTGATGCGTCTGCCAAATGGCCCCACGCTTGAGTTCATACAGCCAGATAGTAGAGTTAATTTTGGGCATTGGGATTGTGATCGTCATTTGCAAAAAAGAAGGAATACATTTCCAGGTTTTTATCCAGTGAATACAATAGCAATTAAAGGACTGCCATTAGGTAATATGAGTACATTAATGATATCTTATCCAAAACCAAGTGGCTCTTCTCAATATTTTATTCAAGTTCAACAGTATCCTTTGATGCCGCATTTAAAAATGGAATCTTCATGGTATGCATCTTATTTATTAAATAAAGCAGAAGAAAAATCCAAGGAATTATCTTCTCGTCTTAAGATAGGCACAGAACTTTCGCAACATTTTTTAAAAACTATCCCTCAGAAATCGATCACATCGCATACTCTGTTAAAAAAGATAGTTGAAGTTGATTCATCATCAGATCTCTTTAAATCAGTATCAGAGACATGTAAACAAATTCAAGAGCTTTTCTCATTGACGATTAGTGAATTGAAACTATCAGAATCAATAAAACGGCGGATCGATGATGATATGAAACGTATAAATTCAGCTATAGTTACATTAGAAAATCCACAATCAAAAATTTCAATAGCGCAATTGAATGATGTATATAAAATTATTTTATTGGTCGACGGGCGCTTAAAATTAGACAAAGATTATCGCAAAGGAATAGGAAAAACTATTGATAAACAAATTGATCAATTAAAAAATGAAATTGATGATCTAAAAAAACCAATCTCCAGCATATCAACAAAATTACCTAGAAAAAATAATATATTTTCACAAGATGCGAATATATCAAAAGAAAAAGCTATAATTGATGATTCAAAAATGGATAACACAACTAATTTTACAACTTTTGTTAGGCGCATATAGATGGAGAGATACGTTATGTTCTTTAATTGAAAAAAATCCATGTCATGCCAGCATGCTTTTAGGCATCCAGATAGGCCCCGCTGGATGCCAGCTAAAAACATCAGAGGTCTCTACACAACCGTCGTCCCGCGGCTTGTCCGCGGGATCCAGAGCGCCATTGCAGGCTTTCTGGATCCCGCGGACAAGCCGCGGGACGACGAGTTCTTTGACTTGTGTAGAGACCTCTGTAAAAACATGCTGGCATGACAGATTTCTTATTTCGCAACGCCAAGCTGTGCATATCAACTTTCGAAATATTTAACTACTAACAAAGTCAAACCTTAACCTAATCTGCTTGCACAATAATAATATATATTTTATAATTCTGCGCAATGCTAGCGCAAATTAATAAGGGGAAAAAATGACAACCAATCGTACTGCATTACTTTCTGACAGCGAGTCTGATATCAAACTCGATATTAAAACAGATGATCAAGCGACTAATAAAACCGATGCATTTTGTTTACCATATAATCTCGTTTCAATTATAGTAGATTATTCTGATTTTACAGAAGTGAGCATGCTAGCGCATTTTCCTGAAGGAAGACAGCTCTTACAAATATATACGGGTTCTGAACAAAAAGTAGAAGAGATGAAATCAGCTAGTTTACCCCCCTTTGCTTCTACTCTTTCAAAGATATTAAATAAAATCATTGATATAGAACTACAACGGCTTCGTCGAAATAATATAATCAAGGTATATCTTAAAAAAGGCGCAGCATTTCTAGGAACAACCATAGGTATTGGAACTGCTGGTTATCTTGTTTATTATGGAATCCAAAAAGGTATTGAAGAAAAAGATTTCTTAAAAGAATATCAAGAAACTGGGAATATTATTTATAATCAGATAGAGCAAGTCTGCACTAATGTTTATTCTTTTTTAAATAATACTTGTACCATTATTCCCAATGTATTCTGTCCAACGAATGCCACTATAAGCTGCAGTACATATGATCTCTATTTTTTGAATTGCGGGAAGGGAGACGATGATGATTGGTGGAAGCCTACTGCCACTCAACTTCCTATCAACAACCCTCCTTGTACCACTCCTTTATTTGATAGATTAGTTAATTGTAGTGGAGAACTTCTATCAAATTATACCGACATTTGTAGTCAAGCATGGAATAGTGTAAATCGAAGCGCCGATTTAGTTGCTGGCGGAGTTATAGGAGGATTGGCTAGTGCAGCCATAGGCGTATGCAGTTATTTTAAAATTGGTGATGTAGGTGAATATGACCGCGAGACTGTGTTAAAAAGTCCATTTTCAACTTTACCCACTCTACCAAAAAATACGGAGAATTATGCTATTTATGAGGATATTATTAATAAATTGAAAGCTCCCAATATAACAGTTGGAGATATGCTGCAACGAATTAAGAATTTATCTTTACGGATTTCTAACGAAAATCAACTGACTTGCAATTTCTATAAAAAAGCCCCTAAAAATCTACCTACCATCAAAGAAGAAAGCAAAATTCATTTGTTGAATAAACATTGAAGGTTCCCCAGTCAATGGGCTTTATTGCATAATGAAGCTTTGTCATACAAACACTTCTCGCTCGATATTTTTTAAGGTTTTTTTAACGGTCTATCTTCAACAAATTCTTCATCTGAACAATCATCAGGTATTATATTTTTTTGATGACAAAAACTTATGTTTTATGCAACAATTTCTTACTGTGCATCATTGTTCGAGATAAAAAGTTGGATTTTAATCATGCACTTTTCATTTATTAATAATATTATAGGAAATAATAATGTTAAATCGTCAAACTCACCAGTTCATTGAATGTAAATATGACAAAGATCATTGGTCATTAGATAATACTAAAGAAGGAACCTGTCTTACTTTTATTAAATTTAAAAATAAATATAATTATGCTATTAAATTAAATCCTACGGATAAACGCGGGTATCGAGCATTAATTACTTTTATTGGGGAAGATAATACCGATATACAAACCGCTTTTAATCGTCCTTATACTGCAGCGGAACAACTTGGTTTATCAAATGCAACTTCTTTTATGATTGAAATATATAAAAAATTAGGGTTACCCATTGTCCAAACCGCGCAAGCTGGAAATAATTCTCAATCATTAATGGATTCTGGCATCACTCAAATTGGAAACGAAAAAGAACCTAGTATGCTACATACTCATATCTGGGGGAGAGGAAATCCTAACCATGATTTTATTTCTGGTGTACCATTGGATGGGCCCAAACCTGGCGAGATGTTTGATATGATGGCTAAAACCCCCAGCATAATGGGTAATGAAAAAAAGATAAAATGGGGGGCAAAACAGCTTGAGCTCGCACTTCAAACATTTAAAACAATATTAAAAGATTATACTCAATCCATAGAATATAAAGAAATATTTGGCGACATATTAGAAATTAATATTTATGAGTTAGAAAAAATAAATAAAAATACAATAACCTCATTAGACACCTCGACAATATTTTCTCAACATTTAAATTTAGATAAGTTCATTCACAATGAAAATAATGCTTCATCATTGAAACTTAATTAATTGATGCGTACGTCGTCCCACAGCAAGTAAGAGGCTTTGTCATCCTGAACGAAGTGAAGGATCAGTTTACTTCCATAATATGGTGATGAATTAAACCGATCCTTCACTTCGTTCAGGATAACCTTATTTTTGCAACAGCACCGGACAAGCCGCGGGACGACGACGAGACTCGAAGGTGGAATCTAAAATTTGGCACGTTTACTTGAGTTTAATTCACTTCTTTTTTCTTCTAAGGGATATGAGAATTTGCTTAATAAGTTATGATCATTGAGATGACTCATTTGACTTCTATAACAAGCATTAATCATGTGCATTTGTGTATTTGACGTCTCCATTCCGGCGAGTTCTATTTTAGGAGGTTCAATACCCGTAATATATTTATCAATAATCAAAGTATAGTATTTAGTTATTGCTTGAAAATATGAAATAACAGAATGATAAAATTGAATATCTTCTGGTGTTTCGTTAAAAACAAAATTCTCCGGTTTTTTTTCATTTATCACATTCCAGGCATTTATCACAGTCTCCAATTCTTTAACAAATCGTCGATTTCTATAATCGTAAAATGGATCAGGATCTTTACTACGATGCTGTCTTAAAGAATCAGTTTTTTGTTTAAGAAGTCCATTAATATTAAAAATACTATTTTGAAATTTCTTGCATTCATTTGATGGAATTATTCTAACTGTTAACATGAAGTTCATCCTTAATTTACTTATTATTTACTTTAAAAAATATTGTTACATAAAATATTCATCACTGTCATCTCTATTTGTTCTATTATTTACAGCTGTATTTACTATTGAAAATAATAAAAAAATTATTTTCAAATTATGCTTAAATGCGTTATATTTTGTGGTACTAATAAATATTGGTAAAATAGGATAGGGCATGTTAAGGAAAATAGTTTCATTTACAATCTTAGTTTTTATATTCATCATACCATTCACTATAGTCCATGCAAAAACATTCCAAACCTCTGATAATCGATTTATATCTTACACAGATGTAGGGCATGGTCGTCCCATTGTTTTGATACATGCTTTCCCGACGGATAATAGACTATTTGAATTAACAAGTCGTGAAATTGAAACGGTGAATGATAGTAAAGTTTTTCGAATTATTTCAATAGATCTTTCAGGATTTGGCAACTCATCTTTGATAACAGAAAATGGTGAAGCCATAACAATGTCGGATTATGCAAGTGAACTAAATGAATTACTGGCTTTTTTAAAAATTCAAAGTGCAGTCATTGGCGGTGAATCGATGGGAGGTTATGTAGCATTGGCTTTTCTCGACAAATTTCCCAATAAAGTTGAGGGATTAATTTTATCAAGTACACAGGCTATCGCTGATAGTCCAGAGACCAAAGAAAAGCGTGAAGCCACAGCGATAGATGTTATGGAAAATGGTACAGAAAAGTTAATTAAAGATTTTATGACAAAGGCGCTCTCTCCGAATGCTCCGGAAACAACAAAATTATTTTTACAATATATCCTAGAAAAACAAGATAACATGGCTGTCGCATCCGCTTTGCGTGGAATGGCTTTACGCACTGATACTTCGCATTTATTGGCGAATTCATCCTTACCTATACTTATTATGGCTGGTGAAGATGATGCAATCATTTCGCCATCACAAAGTCAAAATATGCATGTACTCGCAAAAAATAGTAAATTAGTTATCTTTCCCCATACTGGTCATTTAGCGAGTATGGAACAGCCAAATAAATGGATAAATGAAGTTATTGATATGTTTTATCAAATTTAATGTGAGAACCTTCAATGGATACGAGAAAAGACGCTGTAATGGAAGACGAAACAAATGAAGAATATCAACCTAGAACGCTCCATGAATCATATTGCCCCAAAAATCCGCCTGAAATACCTAACGAATATTACCGGCCTTATACACAACCAAGCGGTGTATTACGTTTAGACGAAAAACGCCGGATGTATTTTTACACGACAGTGAATACACCAAATGCGACAAAAGAATTATTGGATCAAATTGCCGATAAACCTAAGGAATGTAAAATTTTATAAATTTATTGTTTTAGTGACCTTTAAGTTATCTAAAAATTTTTGATCATGCGATACGACTAAAAGTGCGCCTTGATAAGCTTTTAAAGCAAATTCGATACTTTGCATACTATCAATATCGAGATGATTAGTCGGTTCATCTAATATTAAAAGTTGAGGCGGATGTTTCGCCATCAAGGTACACGCAAGTAATGCGCGAATTTTTTGTCCGCCGCTTAATTCTTTGACCTTGATTAGCGAAATCGATTTAAAAAGCGATAAACCTGAATTTAAGTGGTAACTCATCTCGTGGATGAGGATTTGCGGTTGCGACATATAATAATTTCCCAATAAATAACAAAGCGTTAAACAAAAAGTTATTTGGAAAATTACTTGCGCATTGGCGTGATACCTTTGAGTGGCTAAAATATGCACATATCATAAACGATTACACTAATGCAACGCAAGGATTATTTTCTAAAAAGACGTTAAAATGATAATATAAAAAATCCAATGGATAAAAAAATGATATTAAAAAAAATAGCTGAAACAATAGATGAGCTTGTTAAAAATCATAATGGCGTCATACTTATTGCAACGCCAAATGAAAATGTCTATCAAAAATGTTTCGGTTATGCTGATATCTTAAAAAAAATTCCGGTTACAATTAACACCCAATTTCTCGCAGGCTCCGTTACCAAACAATTTACTGCAGTTGCTATATTGAAAGCATTATGGGAGGAGAACAGTAATAATATTTCAGAAGCACTCCATAGAACAATTAATTATTATTTACCAAAAAATCATCCCATCTGGGTTGGCGCAAATCCTGATTGGATTAATCTAGTCACCATACATCAACTACTTATTCACTCATCTGGTATTCCAAACTATACGAGCTTGCCTGAATATGAAAAACAAAAATTTTCTATAAACTCTGAGCTTATTAATTTTTTCAAAGGTCACGAATTAGAATTTTCGCCAGGAGAAAAATTTTCATATAGCAATTCAGGTTATTATTTATTAGGCATTCTTATTGAAGAAATTACGAAACAACGTCTCGATACTTATTTAGAAAAAGTTCTTTTTAAACCGCTTGGTATGCAATCAAGTTTTTTACCTATGCACGGAACCGTAGATGATCTTATACGTAAAGATGCGAGATTTACTAATCTTGCGCGTGGATTTGAATATGAAATAACAACATATCATCCAGAACTGCAAGAAATTAAAAACTATGAACAAATGAATGCGCCAGGCGCCGCTGGTAGCTTAATAACTACCGCCGAAGATTTGCTTAAATGGAATCATGCATTATATAGCGAACAAATAATTTCCTCATCCTTACTAAAGATAATGCTGCAACCTTATCTCATGACAGAACGGAAGGATGCTTATTATGGGTATGGTATTGAAATTATAAACTCAACAATATTAGGCAACTATTTTTCTCATCGAGGAGGTATTCCTGGCTTTCGTTCCATTTTAACTTACATCCCTTCTCTGAAATTATCCATTATTACTTTACAAAATATTGTCGCTAATCAAGAACAATTAAATCCTGATATCGAGCAAATACAAAAAGATTTCTCTCTTGATTTATCAAATGAAAATCATACAAAAAAGCTTATTGAAATGATAGAAACAAAATATCCGGCAATTGTTGAAAATAAAAAACGCTTTGACCTTTCACTCATTTATGACTCTCTTATTAAAAAACTTGAGAGTTAATCTATCTTCGGATGAGAGTAAATATGAAAAAAGATTTAAATATTCTAAACGCTACAGATTATATGATTGAAACATTTCAGCATTATAATATTATCGGATTAGGGGAGGGACTACATGGATTAGAAAATTCTCATCGATTTTTTCAAATGCTTTTTGATAATAAAAAAATTCAGTCACTTATTAATTTTATCATTGTAGAATTTGCCAATACTGATTATCAAGATATTATAGATAAATTTATTTTTGGCGAAAATGTTGAAATACAAGATATCCGAAAAATTTGGCGAGAGTCAACCCAATGTATAGGTAGTTTTGGTGAAGCGCCAGTTTATTTAAACCTTCTGAAAAAAATACGTAATATTAATTTAACATTGCCAAATGATAAAAAAATTCGTGTATTAGGAGGAGACCCATCTATTGATTGGAATACTATACATAACCTAGATGATTATCGTAAAAAAATTGAATTACGGAAAATTTTTCCTGCACATCTTGCAATGAAATATGGTGTATTAGGTAATCAAAAAGTTTTATTTATTTATAGCGGGTTACATCTAACAAAAATCAGTGATGAAACATCTCCAGAAACGCATTGGAGTATTACAACACATATCAATAAAAAATATCCTGGCGCAATGAAGGTTATCGAAATTCTTAATACAAAAGAATTGCATTTACAAAAAGAAACAGAGAATTGGCCACTTTATTCTATTATTGATGTTCAAGAAAACTTTAGCGGAGAATTACCAGCAGAAAAACTCTTTCCAGAAATGTATAACGATAAAGGTAAAGTTATTTTGTATCGTGGTTATAAAATAAAAGATTTATTTGATGCGTTGTTATATGTTGGCCCAACTAAAAAATGGAAAATATCCGAAATTCCAAATAATATATTTTCTGATGAGAAATTCTTGATAGAACTTAATCGAAGAAGGGAAATCTTAGGACTAAAACCAGTTAAAAATATTGACCCTGCTAATTAGTCGACGCGGTTGGATCATAAATTTGTACTTTATTAAAAGTACATAATTTAGAAGAAAATGTATTT
>Ga0207121_1005_pt2 | contig 40411 bp, 25 predicted proteins | sample Alteio_BWMinHeat_41_FD_153513 | JGI IMG/M metagenome (GOLD analysis project Ga0207121, IMG submission 153513) | Enriched cells from forest soil in Barre Woods Harvard Forest LTER site, Petersham, Massachusetts, United States -... | ecosystem: Environmental > Terrestrial > Soil > Temperate forest >... | reverse complement strand
CGGATTACTGATTTTTTGAACTTGCTGAGGCCAAACTAATAAAACCCCACGACTTTTATCTAAATGCGCGGCGGGCTCCACCACCACTGTCGCGAATTGTAAGCCTGGATCTTTGACTAAACTGGTCACTTGGCCAACGGGATACCCCTCAGGATAATTATCCCCGAGTCCGGATGTGATTAATAAGTCACCCACACGAATATCAGAGGTCTGGGTCACATTGGTTAAACGTAATTTGCGTGTATAAGCATCACCAATCGCAATGGCACGAACCCCATTTCGAACCACTTGCACAGGGACACCGCTATGCGAATCGTTAATAAGCAATACACGGCTTGTCAAAGGACCGACTTGAATCACTTGTCCCATCACGCCAAAAGCATCTAATACCGGCTGGCCCACGAATACATTGTCTTTCCCGCCTTTATCCAACACCACTTGATTCGTAAAAGGGTCGGTCGCAACGGCAAGTAATTGCGCAACGACAATTTTTCCTTGGATATTAACGGATGCATGTGTCAAAGATTTTAACTGGTTATTTTCTAACTCAATGGCTAAAAGTCTTTGTACTTGCGCTTTTAAACGAAGTTGTTCTGCTTTTAAATTAAGATTTTCTTTGACTAATGCATCATGGGAACTAATCGTGTCTAATATTTTATCCACGAGTTGAATTGGCCAACTGACGGCATATTGAATAGGGGCGAGTGGCAGGGATAATGCCGCGCGTACGCGACTGACCGTCGCCACTTGTTTATCTAAAATCATCAGTGTGATCGCAAGTAGCGCAAGAAAAATCATTCTTACACCAGATTGCGATCCTTTGGTGAAAATAAATTTAATGGCCTATTACTCCCTGGATAAAAAATCCATGCCGACTGAGTCAACCATTTCTAATGCTTTACCACCACCGCGTGCCACACAAGTGAGTGGCTCATCTGCAATGATGACTGGTAAACCAGTTTCTTCCATGAATAGACGATCAATATTTCGCAATAACGCACCACCGCCCGTCAATACCATACCGCGCTCTGCGATATCGGCAGCCAATTCTGGTGGGGCTTGTTCTAATGCGGCACGCACCGCACCCAAAATACCGGATAACGGTTCTTGTAACGCTTCTAAAATTTCGTTGCTGTTTAAGGTAAAGCTACGTGGAATACCTTCCGCAAGATTGCGACCACGCACTTCCATTTCCAACACTTGATTGGCAGGATATGCCGAACCGATTTCGTGTTTAATGCGTTCTGCAGTGGATTCCCCAATTAAAATACCGTAATTGCGTCTAACATAACTCACCACGGCTTCATCAAAACGATCGCCACCAATACGCACCGATGCCGAATAAACAATACCGCTTAATGAAATGATCGCGACCTCAGTCGTACCACCACCGATATCGACAACCATAGAACCACGCGGTTCATCAACAGGCATGCCGGCACCCATTGCAGCGGCCATTGGTTCTTCTAACAGATAAACTTCACGCGCACCCGCACTGATCGCTGATTCGCGAATGGCACGACGTTCTACCTGTGTCGAACCGCAAGGAACGCAAACTAAAACGCGAGGGCTTGGACGTAAGAAACGATTTTCATGCACTTTGTGAATAAAATGCTGAAGCATTTTTTCGGTCACATAAAAATCCGCAATCACACCATCCTTCATTGGACGAATGGCGGTGATGTTGCCAGGGGTTCGACCTAGCATCAATTTTGCTTCACTACCGACTGCTGCAACGTGTTTTTGTCCATTTGTTGCGCCTGGATTTTGGCGTATAGCGACCACCGAAGGTTCATTTAACACAATTCCTTTTCCACGTACATAAATCAACGTATTCGCTGTCCCTAAATCGATTGATAAATCGTTTGAAAAATAACCACGTAACTTTTTTAGCATAGCCGCCGTCGCTTCCTTTAAATCAAAATACTGATGATGAATTCTAATCGATTGCGTCGATACTGGCTAGAAGATCGTGCAAAATACTTCACTTCCGCCTCAACCCCACACTAGGCGCGGGTGCCTGACCATCAATGATCGCCATCGCATTTTCCAAATATTGTAGTAGATTGCTCTCTGCTGCGTTAAGCTTTTTCATATTTTTTATATTAGTTAAATTTGAATATGTTTTTACCACAGATTCCGAAATCTTTGCCAAAATTGTTTCCGCTGGTTCCTTATTAAATGTCATCCATTCTAAATGATCCTTTGCATGTAGAGGTGCATTAAGTGCTAACTCACAAATATGTTGTCGCAACAATTCAATTTTTGCATTTATCTTAAATTCTTTATGAAGCCTATGTGCTTTTTCTTCTGACTCTTTTACAAGTTCAATAGCCACTTTTGCTTTATGCTTAGTAATAATTTTTTGCTGCGTTTTGTTGTGTGCATCGACAAAGGTTCGAAAAAGTTTTCGCACATTATCAGGAAGTGTTATGTGAATGTATGGAAAAGCAGTTAATTCAATAATATGAGGGACCGATATTTTTGCTTCACTTAAATTAATGTGATCGATGTTAGCATTTAATTTTAAAAATGAAATGAGATTTGAAGCTTTTTCTTCATCGATAAGTCCTGTGAGTGAAAGTGTATCGCCTTTACATGAAAATGATTTGCTTTCCATTTCACTGATTTTTAATTCCCGTCTTTTGTTCACCTCCAACACGATGTGCGCTGTCAACAGCTTAAATATCTTGTTGTTTTCATCAAGCATTGTAAATACTGAAGCAGAATCTTCATCAACTAATTTAACATTTGCACCCGCTTCTAAAAATTTTGTTACTAATTTTTCTTCGTCTTGTTCGACTGCCTTCATTAATGCAGTTCTACCAGTTGCACTTCTAAAATTGACATCACATTTTGATTCTAATAATTTATTAATAATTGATGAAGCAGAATTATCCATCGCTAACATTAATGGCGTTTCCATACCATCAACGAGGTAATTAGGATTAACACCTGATTTTAATAATAGCTCCACTTCATCTGCTGTCCCTGATTCAATTGCTTCTTTTAATAAATCTTGGCCGATTTGATTATAGTCTTCGATGCCTAATGTAAAGTCGTATTGGGAAACGAAGGACTTCAACATCGTTAATTTTAATGTTGACTCACATTCGCTTTCATGAATTTTTTTTAAAAATTCAGTGGGAGATTTTTTTGAAAATTTACATTCTTCCATTGAAATATAAAGTTCATTTTTTTTGAGAAGTTCACTTTCATTTTTATCCAATATTTTCAGCTTATTCTTAAAGCCATCATCTAAAAACGTCATAAAATTCTTTGCTTCTAATACATTACCTTTGTTATAAAGATAACTTATTTTTTTATTGATAAGCGTATAAAAACTTTCTTTCGTATTTTTATTTTCTTGCGATTTCAAACGCGTTAGACGATCCGTCCACTTATCATCACTCTCGACTTTCACCTCTAATATCGCTTTGACATAGGATGAACCTTTATCAATCATTGCATGCAATAAAGAGGGATGTGGTTGATAGGGTTCAAAAATAATTTCTGGATTTTTCGAAACCATTTTGTTTAGCAATTGTGATTTCTTTTCACTTAATGGTTCAGACGTTAATAAAAATAAATAAAGCTGCGATAATTCTTCACAATTTTTTACTTCTTCAGACATTACCATTCTCTCTTGAACTATCAATGATAAAGCCTCAAACAATTCAATCAGAACATCCGTGCGAGACTCTCTTTCAAGAATAGGTAAAATATATTGAATATTTTTTAAGAAGAAGTTTCCATAAAACATATGGCAGGTTTCTTGCGTTAATCCTGACGCAACGGTTATAAAATCGATGATTTGTTGTGGGGTATAAATCTCTGACGTAATCTCACTCTTAAAATCAACTTCATCCAACTTTAAAAATAATGCTAAACGATGTTCCGCACTGTGTGTTTCAGAATCTTTTAACGTAAGCGCAAATTGTAAATTTTGTTTTTGTGTTTTTTCTGGATATGGTAGACAAAACTGACCCTCACTCGAATAAATACTGATAGGAACTTGATAGGTATCAGGTAATGTTTGTTTTACTTCCGCATACCGCGCATGTAATGAACGGCGTAAATCGTTCGCATATACTTTCGCATATAATCTTCCCAGAAGCGAAAATGTAGAGATTATCCGACAATTTTGTTTCAACGCAAAATGCATTTCATTAGTGGTAAACTCAGTTTTGACACCTGTTTTTGAATCTTTATCTAATAGTTTTTCTTTATAATAATCTTTACCGATATCAAACCCCATACCAATACCGACTTCTATATCATTATTTTCGTTAAAAATAGAAGGAAACATTTTTTTTGGAGGATGAAGAACAGAAAAAGTCATTCTTGAAGAAGAATAAGCAAAATCATATTGTTTAGAAGGAAAAAACAATGCAGATGACTGAGAGCCTCTTGGTTTAGTTAAAGTAATATCACGCGCAATCGTCACCCAAGAATAACCGATGTTCTTCACTAATAAATCTTCTTGAATGAATTTCATGTCAGCAAAAACTTTAGGGAATTTTTTAGCGCTTTGAAAAACAGACAAAATATTATTGTCTATCTGAAGAGGATCCATACCTGCTTTAAGAAGTACTTGATGCATGTATGTCGATGAATCTTCCCTTCTTGACGCTTGAACTAATAAATTGACATCTACCATAAAAAAATTAGTATTCAACTCTAATCCAATGTCATCTTTTAACGATAATATTTGAAAAAAAGGATTATCATGTAAATGCATATTTAATAGGCATCGACAAAGTATCGCTTTAAATATTACTTTAGCATTTTTTGCTTTTAATAATGATTGCAGCCATTCCTCTTTTGATAGCAACTTCGCTTCAGAGTAATATGTATCTATAGTTAATTTATTAGCTGCCTGCCATAGGCCGAATGATATTTTTTTTGCAGCAGCTTCCGGCATTTTACTTAACCATTCCACATCAATAAATTCCACCCATGGTAAAAATTTATCGGCAGCAACAACCTTTTCATCCTCGATTTTTTTGGAAAGAATATCTATCCCTCTTTTCTTATCTTCGCCTTCAGCAAACATGAGCATATCAATATTTTTAAAGCCTGAGCTGCCTGATTTCAAAATAATATCGATGACTATTTTCGTCATGTCAGCAGAAGAAGATTTGAGCGCGAGATGCAATAACTCAAGCGGCTGAAATTTTTCTTTTAATGCTGGTAATGTAATGTTTAATAACTGAGTATTATTAGAAACAATCGCGTGAAAAACGAACTTTTTCAAAAGATCCATTCTTTTCATTAAAATATAAGATAATTTATCAATATTTGCGAGAATAAATTGATTATAAAAAGCTAAACTTATTTCAGCATTGGTTTCTAAAACTTTTTCAATAGTAAAATATACTTGCTCTTCAGTTAAATCCATTTTGAATTCGGAATTTTTGTCTTCCTTCAGCTTCTGTATTATTCTCCACGTCTTAGGATTTTTAAGTATTTGCAATGACCCCTGTGAGCGGACTAAGGCCTCCGCTGATTTAAACTCCTTATTGACACAATTAATATCTGCACCATGTCCCAATAACAACGTTATCGCTTCTTTGTTGTTTTTTACTGCTGCTAATATCAAAGGCGTGCTGTCATTTTCATCTTTTGCATCAACATTCACTTTGGCATCTAGCAATGCACTTACTACAGTATTATCTCCTTCAACAATAGCCGTCATCAATAAAGTATAGTTGAGTGGAGGAACTTGCTTATCTAAATTTAAATTAAAAATTGCAGCGTATTGAATAAGCGTTTTTAATAACTCATAATTTTTCTTTTCAAAACAGGTAGCATATACTGCTTCGAATTCTTCCGGAGAATGCTTTTCTTCCTGCAGCATCTTTTTAAAATCTTCCGTGTAATCTCGTTTCGTTTTCGAAATAATTTCCGTTAACTTTTCAGATAAAGTGGGCTTAGAAGTAATTTTTGCTAAATCTTCACAAAATTGACCCGCAAGTGTTGCAGGTAATGTATCAAAAGGAACATCTTTTAATAATAAATGCGCCCATTTTTTTGCATCATCTTCAAATGTGCGTAACTCAAAAATGGTTTCTGTTAATCGTTGATAATAATTTTTCTTTTCATAAATACTATTTTTTAAATTCGAAACACGCACTTGCATTTGTTTCGACTCTTCGCCCGGAAAACGAGTGGTTAATATGGCTTGCACAAGCTCTGGTGAATTTAAATATCTTCTTAATGCTAAATGTAAAAACTTCCCATCATCAACAACACGTGGTTCGCGTTTTAAAATTTCTAAACAGACTTCAACATTACTATTTTTTACGGCTGAATAAGCCGCAATTTTATAATATTCTAAACTACTTTTTCGACATAAATCAGGATGACGTCCACGAATCAACTCTGCTTCTTCGAATAAAAAATGTTGCATCGCATATTCGTATAAATTTACGTTTTTTTGCGTAAACGTTTCGGAATAAATAAACGTTTCATCACTTAATAATTGTTTTAATTTTTTTCGGTCTTCTTCTAGTCCATCGAGATACATTAAAGAAAGCAAATAAGCCGATCTCATTTCTCCCGTTTGAAATTCTTTTCTATCTTCAATCAGTGATTTTCGCTCGTCAGGTGGAACACAAGAAAATATTCTTGGGAATAATTCTGGTGATTTTAATAAAAACTTTAAATTTTCTAATACAAAATTTTTATAAAAAATGACACTACTTTCCCACATTAAACTCGATGCAATATTAATAAATGCAACGATTTGATGATAGAAATAACGTTCTGCAACATATTTATATTCGTTTGCATCGAGATTTAAATAAAGTGCCAAACAAGAAGCAAGTGATGTCGATTTATCGGGATGGTCTTCTACAAATTTCAATGTAGCAGCGAGATCTTTCTTCTGGTCTTCTGATTTATAAGGAGTATATCGATAGGTACCGTTAAGTTCTTTCGCATCTTTTTCTACGAAATATTTTGCAAGGGGAACTTCGTATGTCGACACATCAAATGGAAAAGGCTTTTTCATTTCTTCATACTGCGCAATTAAACGACGCTTCATATCTCGCGCGCGTATTTGCGTTAACAATAAGGATTCATAATTATGCGCGGTCACTAGCATTTTTGAAGGATCCTCTCCCTCAATTTCAAAATACGTTCTCGCAAATACTTCGTTATGTCCCTGACCTACTTTCAAATTTTCGGCGGTCTTAGATAAATCACTTAAATCTGTCGCATAATTTTTAATTTCGGTTTCTGCATCTTTGACACTTTCGTACAGATGAGTACGTTCGTAACTTAATAAATTTCCATATCCAATTAATTGAACAATCGCAGCCGTGAGAGGAATCGAAACGCCTACACTCAATGCGCTTAATTCAAATTGTGCGGGTGCTGGATAATAATTTTCCGAAGGATCAACATATGTTGTCGAAGTTTTTTTTGAAAATCTTTTTTTCTCTTCTACGGTATTGAAAGGAACATCAGATTTTGTTACACCTTTTAACGATCTTTTAAAAGCTTTCTTGGGTTTATTTGCTCTGACAGGTCGATGTGTTTTATAAAGTTCTTGATCTGTCTTGTCAGACTTTGTCATCGAATACCCGACAGAACGCCAGCTTTGATTTCTGTGATGGTATATGACTCCATGGTTTACTAAAGATTCTGCGCGAACCGTTTTCATTAAAAATGGAGTTTTGAAATTGGTTTCAGGTGTTTTCTTTTCATCTTCTCGTTTTGTTTGCATAGCGATACATTTCCAAAAAATGATTTAATATTTTACGAGATTGTACTAATAAGTTATATATTATACAAGTCAAAGGAATCTGTCATGTCAGCATGCTTTTAGCTGGCATGACATGGGCTCTTCAATTAATGGTAGCTATCAATCCTTCTCGGTTTTATAATTCTTACCCCGTGGAATGAAACGCAGGAGTTTTACATGTCACTCACCCCAGACGATATTAAGAAAATTGCGCATCTTAGCCGATTAAACATGACCGATGAGGATATCGCTTTTTACACACCACAACTATCGAATATTTTGCATTTTGTCGAACAAATGTCTTCTGTCGATACCTCGCATATTGAACCACTCGCCAATCCTCTCGATTTGTCACAAAGAGAACGTCCCGATGCGGTGACGGAACCCGATCAACGAGAAGCTTTCCAAGCAATAGCCCCGAAGGTTGAGGCGGGTTTATATTTAGTTCCTAAAGTGATTGAAGGTGAATAATGTCTTATCAAACCATTGCAGAACTTGTCCATGATTTAAACACGAAAAAAACTTCCAGCGTGGAGCTCACACAATATTTTTTAAATCGCATTCAACAACATGACAAAAAATTAAATGCTTTTATTACGGTTTGTGAAGAAAGCGCATTGCAGGCAGCGCAAAAAGCCGATGAAAAACGTGCAAAAGGCCAGGTACATGCGTTAACAGGTATTCCACTGGCACACAAAGATATTTTTTGCACCAACGGTGTGAAGACGAGTTGCGCATCTAAAATGTTAGATAATTTTATTTCGCCATACGATGCAACGGTCGTCAAAAATTTTAAGGCCGTCGATGTCGTGATGTTGGGTAAAACGAACATGGATGAATTCGCCATGGGTTCGTCAAACGAAAATAGTTTTTATGGCCCCGTCAAAAATCCATGGAATACCGATTATGTTCCAGGCGGTTCTTCTGGCGGATCGGCTGCAGCCGTTGCCGCTAATCTCGCGCCTTGTGCTACCGGAACAGATACCGGTGGTTCCATTCGTCAACCTGCAGCATTAAGCGGCATTTGCGGATTAAAACCAACCTATGGACGTGTGTCGCGATACGGTATGATCGCGTTCGCATCGAGCTTAGACCAAGGCGGTTTATTTGCGAGAACCGCGGAAGATATCGCGATCTTACTGAATGTGATGGCGGGTTTTGACAAAATGGATTCAACATCCGTCGATATCCCAGTCCCTGATTATACATCAACATTAAACGATTCTATCCAAGGGTTACGAATCGGATTGCCGAAAGAATATTTTAACGAAGGATTACATCCAGAAGTTGCAAAGGCAGTTCAAGATGCCATCCGTGAGTACGAAAAATTAGGCGCAACCATTCACGACATTGAATTACCTCACTCTACCCTTTCGATTCCTGCTTATTATGTGATTGCACCCGCAGAATGTTCTTCGAATCTCGCGCGTTTTGATGGCGTGCGTTATGGCTATCGCTGCAAAGATCCGAAGGATTTAACGGATTTATATCAGCGCTCACGCAGCGAAGGTTTTGGTAAAGAAGTCATTCGCCGTATTATGGTAGGAACCTATGCACTTTCTGCCGGCTATTTTGATGCTTATTATTTAAAAGCACAAAAAATTCGGGGACTTATTCGCGAAGATTTTGCGAAGGCGTTTAAAAAAGTCGATATGATTTTAAGTCCAACCACTCCTGAACCCGCATTTAAAATCGGCGAAAAAACCGGTGATCCGCTCAGCATGTATTTATCAGATATTTATACCATTGCAGCACCGCTTGCGGGGTTACCTGGTATTTCGATTCCCGTTGGTTTTGTGAATAAACTACCGATCGGTTTACAATTGATTGGAAATTTCTTTGAAGAAGCACGCATATTAAATACCGCACATCATTTTCAAAAAGTGACGGATTGGCACACTAAAACGCCGGAGGGTTTTTAAGATGGAATGGGAAACAGTCATTGGTTTAGAAGTTCACGCACAACTCGCAACAAAAAGTAAAATTTTTTCGGGCGCATCTACCGCATTTGGTGCAGATCCTAATACGCAAGCATGCGCGATTGATTTAGGATTTCCTGGTGTTCTGCCTGTATTGAACGAAGAAGTCGTCAATATGGCCATCAAACTTGGGCTTGGCATCGATGGGGAAATTGCAAGACGATCGATCTTCGCCCGCAAAAATTATTTTTATCCTGATTTACCAAAAGGCTATCAAATCAGCCAATTTGAATTACCTGTCGTGTCAAAAGGTTATTTAGATATTACGTTGGAAGATGGTACAACCAAACGAATTAACATCACGCGCGCACATTTGGAAGAAGATGCGGGAAAATCGTTGCATGAGGATTTTCACGGGTTTACGGGTATCGATTTAAATCGCGCTGGTACACCCCTTTTAGAAATCGTTTCCGAACCAGAATTGCGTTCCGCGAAAGAAGCGGTTGCTTACTTAAAAGCGCTGCATTCGCTCGTGCGTTATTTAGGAATTTGTGACGGCAATATGCAGGAAGGTTCTTTTCGCTGTGATGCGAACGTTTCCGTTCGTAAAAAAGGCGATAAAAAATTTGGTACTCGCACCGAATTAAAAAATATTAATTCATTTCGTTTCGTTGAACGCGCAATTAATTATGAAATTGAACGACAAATTGCATTGATTGAAAGTGGCGGCACTGTGTCACAAGAAACCCGCCTTTATAATCCTGATAAAAATGAAACGCGTCCCATGCGAAGCAAGGAAGAAGCGAATGATTATCGCTATTTCCCAGATCCTGATTTGTTACCACTCGTGATTTCTGATGAAGATATCGAAAAAATCCGTCTGACACTTCCAGAACTACCACAACAAAAACATGCGCGTTTCATGCAAGATTATGGTTTAAGTAATTATGATGCGACGATTTTAGTAAGCAACGCGGCCCTCGCCGATTATTTTGAAGTGGTGGTTAAAACTTCAGGAAATCAGCCTAAATTAGCCGCGAATTGGGTAACGGGCGAATTACTCGCTGCGATGAATAAATCGGATATGGATGTTATAGAGAGTCCCATACCTCCGGAACAATTAGGACAATTGGTATTGCGAATTGCAGACAATACGATTTCAGGAAAAATTGCGAAATCCATCTTCGAATCATTGTGGAATAAAGAAGGTGATGTCGATGCAATTATTGAGAAAAAAGGATTAAAACAAGTTTCAGATACTAGCACAATCGAAGCGATGATCGACAAAGTATTAGCCGCAAATCCAACGCAAGTTGCAGATTATCGTTCAGGGAAAGACAAATTATTTGGCTTCTTCGTGGGACAATTGATGAAAGAATCCGGCGGAAAATTAAATCCGCAGATGGTGAATGATTTATTGAAGAAAAAATTGCAGGGGTAGATTAACCCTCTTTGAAAAGGGCATTGTTGTCATGCCAGCATGCTTTGATGCCACCTTTAAGCACGCTGGCATGACAAAACTTCCCAAAACGAGAAAATAAAACCCAAAACGAGCCCCCCATGTCCCAATCACGCGCTGAAAAAAAAACTAATATTCTTGCACTCCTTTTTTACCACCTCACTTGCGGCCGGTCAGAAATTTACGGAGCTTGCGAAAGCACAAAATGAAAGTGATAGAAGCATCAGGCTAAAATAAAGTTATGATCACACAAATGGGTTGATGACTGATAGATGACAATCAACAAAATCACGTACATTTCTGGTAGCAAGACTTGCTTTTTCACTCACTGCTAAAGCCGCAATTTGACCATCTAAAATACTTAAAGGCTTTCCTATTTTTTTGCGGTGACTCATCAATTGCCCATAAAATTCTGCCGCTTTTTCATTAAAAGAAAGTATACGATGTTTAAAACCTTCCTGTAAGACATTTTGAAACGATTCTTCTAGAGTATTTTTACGTTTTCCACTGGGCAATGATTGGATACCATAAAAAATTTCAGCGATAGTGATAGTAGAAACAAATAACTGCATGACATCTTCTTGATCTAACCAATCAATCACTTTAAGGGAAGGAGAAGGTTTCATCATTTCCGAAATAACATTAGTATCCAACAATATCATTCATCAAAATCCATGGGTTGATGGGGTTTACGAGGGTGAAGTAATTTTTCTAAATCAACCCCTTTTTTAATACCAAAATATTTTTGAAAAATCTGACTCAATTGATTTGGCGCAGATACCGCTTGATAAATAATCTGGCGTGCCTCTTCTTCCATTGAAATACCATGGTTTGCCGCACGGGCGCGCAACTGTTGGTAAGCTTTTTTATCTAATTTTCGAATACTAATATTTGCCATTAACTCATCCTCTCATCTCTAAATGCTAGCATATGCTAGCATTGCTGTCAATTGTAAGAGGAAAAGAAATAAATGAATATAAACCAAAAATTAATTAACCCGCCAGCTGTTCCCGCTAACTTTCCGCGATGGGGTGTTCTTAGAGGGGAGAATCGCGATTCTCCCCTCACAGTTAAGCAATCCGAATTCACTTCGGATTGCTCATATATAAAAGGAAGCAGTTCCCGCGCTCTTAGCGGGAATTGCTGTTAACCCGCATCTTTTTTTAAGGTTGATGAATCTTCGGGTCCCTTTGGAAATAATCGCTCATCTTCGCGCAGGTCTAATAAAAATTCCAGCACTTCCGGGCGCTTTTGAAACAATTTGCTGTCAGAAGTTTGAGAAGATTTTGCGAGATTATTCAGTGTTTCAAGTAAATCATCACGGTCTGAAATACTAGGTTCATCCCGGAACAAGTTACTTGCCGTATACGAATGCGCTGATAAAAGTGGATCTAGTAACCATTTAATTTTAAGAAAATTTTGGGAGGAAAGTTTTGATTCAAGATTAGCCGACACTTTTTCTAATAATTCATTTTTTGAAATTGTCTCACTCTTAACAAGGCCTAGAATTAATTGTTGATCATCTGAGTTAATTTTATATTCTTTATTACTTAATAAATCTTGAATTTGGTCTTCTATTAATTCGACGATTTGAGTTCTGTAAACCATTTCTTCGTTTGTTGTTTCATCTAAAATATTTTTATCTTCTTGATCAAAATCCTTTTCAAAATCTTCTTCAACATCTTCTGGGTTATCTTGATCAGAAATATTTTCATCAACTTGCCTCACATCATCTTCTCTTTCATTAATTTCGTCGCGTTTCTCTTGACTCACATAATCATTTAAAATTGGAGAATACTCAATTAAATCCTGCATTTCAGTAAAATCAAACATCTCATCGACAAATAATTGTAATGTCGTATTTTCTTTTAAATAATTTTTTATCGAATGCATATAATTTAGAAAAACTTGTGATGACGAATCATTTACTATCATTTCTAAAATATAGGTTTCAACAGAATTTTGCTTACTTTCATGCATCTTATTCAAAAAGAATAAAGCGGCTTTAGGTTTATTCATCACCAAAGATTGTTTAACAGCTTCTTTACAATTGTTCCAAGAAAGATTTTTATGTTCTGTAAAATTACCCAAATATGCATGAACAAGTAATTCTCCAATCATTTCTTTGGTTTTATGTGATCCTTGGTACATTTTTCGAAGAGGAAGATTATTCATATCCATAAACATACCCACATCAGGCGAAACCGCTATCCAAGGATAATCAATAGTCGATCGCTCTTTCATGACTTCTTCGATTGGATCACTCATTAATCTTGCTTGCAATCTATTCCAAATTTTTTCATTATTTGCGGAATACATCTCCACCTCATTCCATCTTTCTAAAAAAGAGCTAATAATATGTTTTATTTCTTTACTTTTAGGAGGAGAATAAATCATCCAAAAGTCATATCCAATTCCTATATGTGGTAATAAGAATTCTTTATATTCCGGTATGGAAAAGGATTTTTTTGTGGTAGGACTCACATTAGAATCTGCAACTACTGCCCCTTGATATGCAATTAATAACGAGATTAAATTTTTTATGGAAACCAAATCACGCTTAGTTCCCCTCGATAAATAAGTATTAAAAATATGTCGTATTTTTTCAGCATGAATTTTTAAAAAATCATCTTCTTCACATTTTTTGAGAAAACTTTCTGCGGTTTGAATTTCTACGGTCACACCTTTCTCTTTAAAAAATTTATTATAATAATCTGCATGCTTTTCTAAACATACGAATCGGAAAGGATTTTCTAAGACCTCTATTAATTCCAGAGCAGCTCGAGTGTCCTGTCCAGGAATTTTTTGATCGCTTTTATCAATCTCGCTAGGATCACCGAACCATAGAGAAAAAAACTCGGGTAAGGAACCTTTGGATTCAGTCTTAAGCTTTGATTCCGGAGTAGTTTCTGAAAAAGACATAAAACACCTCGTTTGTTGTTTTATTTCGTGTATTTACTTAATTATAAAACAAAAATTAATATTTATTTATTCAAAATAGGGGGGTTAATACAATTCATTGTTTATATGAGGAAATTATTGCTTAATGTTGTCATCCTGAGCGTAGCGAAGAATCGTGATAGATTAATTAACCCGCATCTTTTTTTAAGCTGGATAACTCTCCGGGTGTTTTTGGAAATATTCGCTCTTCCTTGCGTAAATCTAATAAAAATTGCAGCGCTTTTGGCGGTTCTTTTTGAAATAATTTGCTATCAGAAGGTTTAGAAGATTCTGCAAGTTTATTCAATGTTTCAAGCAAATCATCACGTTCTGAAATATCATGCTCACCTCGGAACAAGTTACTTGCGACATACGAATAAGCTGATAAAAGTGGATCTAATAACAATTTAATTTTAATAACATTCTGAGAGGGAAGTGCTAACTCAAGATTGGCTGCCACTGTTTCTAATAATTCTTTTTTAGAGCTTGATTGGTTCATGATACTTAAAATTAATGCTTGATCTTTTGGATTGAGTTTATATTCTTCATTACTTATTACATCTCGAATGTGGTCTTCTGTGGAATCGACAATCTGGGTTAGATAAACCATTTCTTCAGTAGTTGCTTCATCTAAATTATTTTTATCTTCTTGATCAGAATCCTTTTCAAAATTTTCTTCAATTTCTTCTGGAATACCTTGATCAGAAATATTTTTATCAACTTGCCCCACATCATCTTCTCTTTCGTTAATTTCATCGCGTTTTTCTTGACTCACATAACCATTTAAAATTGAAGCCTGCTCAATGAAATCCTGCATTCCTGTAAAATCAAACATTTCATCGACAAATGATTGTAGCGTTGGACTTCCCTCTAAGTCATTTTTTATCGAGATCATATATTTTGAAAAATCATCTAACGATGAATCTGTAACAATCATTTTTAAAATCTTCGTTTCAACGGGATGTTGCTTACTTTCACGCATTTTATCTAAAAAGAATAAACCGGCTTCAGGTTTCTCCATAATTACGGATTGTTTAACAGCTTCCTTACAATTGCTCCAAGCAAGACTTTTATATTCCGTAAAACTTCCGAGATAGGAATATACGAGTAATTCCCCTATCATTTCTTTGGTTTTATGTGATCCTTGGTACATTTTGCAAAGAGGAAGATTCTTCATTCCTCTAAACATAGCCACTTCATGTGGCGTCGTCATCCAAGGATAATCAACCAAGGATCGACTTTTCATGCATTCGTTAATAGGATCCATCATTAATAATGATTGGAATTCGTTCCATGTTTTTTCATCATTATTTGTTAAATATTCCTCAACGACATCCCAATTTTTTAAAAAAGAGGTAATGATATGTTTTACTTCTTTGCTTTTTGGTCGCGATGACATCATCCAAAAATCATATCCAAATCCTTCATTATATGGTAATAAAAATTCTTTATACTCTGGTATAGCAAAAGGCTCTAGTGATGAAGGGTCTTTTGATACATGATAAACATTAGAATCTGCGACCACTGCCCCTTGATATGCAATTAATAACGAGATTAAATTTTTTATGGAAACCAAATCACGCTTAGTTCCCCTTGATAAATAAGTACTAAAAATATGTCGTATTTTTTCAGCATGCGGCTTTAAAAATTCATCTTCTTCACATTTTTTGAGAAAACTTTCTGCGCTTTGAATTTCTACGGTAAAACCTTTTTCTTTAAAAAATTTATCATAATACGCTACGTGCTTTTCTAAACACACGAACCGGAAAGGATTTTTCAGGTTCCGTAATAATCCAAGGGCTGCGAGAGTATCTTGTCTAGGAATTTTTTGATCGCTTTTATCAAGCTCGCTAGGATCACCCACCCAAAGAGAGAAATATTCAGGCAAGGAGCCTTGGGATTCACTCTTAAGTTTTGATTCCGGGGTAGTTTGTGAGAGAGACATAAAACACCTCGTTTATTGTTTTATTTCGTCTACTCCTTTAATTATAAAACAAATATGAATATTTATTTATTCAAAATGGGGGGTTAATACAATCCATTGTTTATACGAGGAAATTAGGTTGCAGTGTTTGTCATCCTTCGCTCCGCTCAGGATGACAATATTAAATCCGCGCGCGCCACATGTAAAAATATCCCGCCATGGCAAAAATAATTGTCGGGAGAAGTGCGGCAATAATAGGATGAAATTGAAATACAATACTAAACTGCCCGAAAAAGGCATTTAAAATATAAAAAATAAATCCGATAATAATCGCAAATAAAATTCGACGTCCCATGCTAACAGAACGTGGCGCTGCAAATACGAAGGGAATCGCGAGCAAAACCATGACTAACGTCGTGAATGGCTGAAATACACGCTGCCAAAATTCTAATTGGAATATACCTGCTTGCAGACGATTTTGTTTTAAATAATGCGAGTATTCTTGTAATTTTTTTAAAGACATCGCTTCTGCATCGGCGAGTCCGACGTTTAATAAGTTGGGAGTTAATTTTAAATCCCAAGTCGCTTTCGGAATTTGTTCTGTCACCGTTTTATTTTCATGTAACGTTGTTTTTGCTAAGTCATAAGAAATCCATTTGCCATCTTCAAATTCTAAGGTATCAGCATGGAAAGATGCGAGTAATCGATGGGCATTATCAAACTCATAACGTGTTACACCGACTAAATGATGCCGACCTAACACGCTATCAATGTGAATAAAATTGTTGCCTTCATGAATCCACACACCTGACATGGTAACGACGGCTTGGCCCAATGTTTCAGCCAAAGATTTATATTTCCCCGCCAAATAATTCGCTTTCGGTGCCACCCCCTCCCCCATCAATGTCGCGATCATAATTAAAAGCAATGCAGCATAAATAACGGAACGTACGATGCGTTGAACCGATACACCTGCGGCACGCATTACCATCAGTTCATGACTGGAAGCAAGCATCCCCAACCCGACAACGCCACCTAATAACACTAACATCGGAAAAAATTGATAAATCGCATGCGGCAATAATAAAAGTTCGTGCAAAACAATTTGAAGAAAACCATAATCTCCTTCACCAAGATCATGCAATTCTCGCAACATGCCGATAATAAAACATAAGGCCGTCACCACCGATAACACCATCAATGTTGCAAGAATCACATTTTTTGCAATATAGCGCTCGAGAATATTCATGGGGTTTCACTTATTTTTTTGGGACTAAAACGAAAGGAATTAAATTTTACATGGTCCTTGGTACACAAAATAAGAATGATACAAAACAATAATCCATGCACCCACCACATACCTAAACTTCCGGAAATCGTTTTATTTGAAATCCAATCACGCGATAAAAATAATAAATTCATATAAACCACATAAATTAATAATGCGGGAAAAATATTGGAGTAACGGCTTTGTCTTGGCTTGATATAACTTAATGGGATCGCTAAAAAAATTAATAACAACGCAGAAATCGGTAGTGCAAAACGCCATTGTAATTCCGCTGCATTTTTAGGATTTTTGGAATATTCTTGAATAAGTGCCTTTGTTGGCATCATCTCTTGTGGCTCATGTTTTAAACCCATCACTTGTTCGATAACACGCACCGCATATTTTTGAAATTGAATAATTTTATACGCATTTTGTCCTGGTGTACCTTCGTATCGATAACCATCTCCTGCAACCACATAACGGTCTTTCGTTTTTACATCACGAACTTGATGTCCTTCTTTTGCAGAAAGAATCGCCCAAGAATTTTCGCGATCGGTATGTTCTTTTTGTTCCGCAATAAAAATGTTATTTGCATTTTTATGATTGCGTGAAATGGATTCTACATATAACACACGTTTATCCCCAGGACTCACCTGAAAACGCCCCGGAATAAGCGTATCTAAAATATTTTCTCTTGCCATGCTTTTGGTAATTAATTTATTTTTGGCGGAGGCAACATACGGGTTTATCCACAACATTAAAATCGCGACGACGAACGCAATCACTATGCCGAACGAACCGGTAATAAAAAATAAGCGTTTGGTACTTAAACCCGATGCTTGCATGACGCGTAATTCATTATCGGTATACAGGCGACCATAAGTAAAAATCACCCCCAAATACATACCGAGCGGAAGTATTAAGGCTAATAAAAAGGGAATTTCAAAACCCATCAATTGCAGCAAAATATTCGCCGCAATTTTGCCATTCGCGGCATATTTTAAATATCGCACAAGTTGGTTGCTCAAAAAAATGAGGAGCAACACAAACGTCACGCCAAACAAGGCGTAAGAAATTTCTTTTTTAAGGTAACGCGAAATAATCATTTAGCACTTCTGCTTAAAAATATGTAGAATCATGTTTGCCACGTATTATACAAAATTATGTCCCCTGGAGCTAATATGAAATTCAAACTTGATGCTTCGAATATTGCAAAGCAAAAGACGGATTGTGTCATTATCGGCATTTTCGAAAATGGAGATTTAACGCCGTCTGCGCATGCGCTCAATAAAATATCGAAAGGTTTCCTGCAAAATCTCATAAAAAATGGTGAATTTCAAGGGAAAAGTGGTCAAACATTGCTCTTGTATGCTGTCCCGCATGTCCGATTTCAGCGAGTATTATTAGTAGGTTGCGGCAAAAATGCCCCTCTTACCGCCAGAGATTATCGAAAATTAATGCATGCGAGCATTAATGCGCTCTCTAATACTAAAGTGGCCCACGTGGCGACTTTTCTTACCGAACTTGAAGTAGAAAAATACGAATTTCCCTGGAAAATTAAGCATGCTGTCGAGGTGATCCGTGCTGCAACTTATCGATTTGATCGATTTAAAAGCAAAAAAGAGCCTTCATTACATTTGAAAGAAATCATTCTTTATTCTCCAGAAGACAAAGCAACAAAAGTCGCGCTAAAACAGGGGCTTGCCATCGCGGATGGCGTCGAATACACGAAAAATCTCGCGAATCTCCCCAGCAACATCTGCACTCCCACATTCGTCGCGACCGAAGCCAAAACACTGGTGAAAGAGCATCCTGCGCTATCCATTAAGGTTCTTGAAGAAAAAGATATGCGAAAATTAGGGATGAATGCCTTGCTCGCAGTCGCAAAAGGTAGCGCGCAAAACCCCAAGTTGGTGTGTATTGAATATCATGGCGGCCCTAAAAAAGAAGCGCCTATCGCTTTTGTTGGCAAAGGTATTACTTTCGACACCGGCGGTATTTCCTTAAAACCTGCCGACAGTATGATTGGCATGAAATATGATATGTGTGGCGCCGCAACGGTTTTAGGCGTTTTAAAAACCGCAGCAGAACTCAAATTACCATTGAATATCGTGGGTGTGCTTGCGCTTGCTGAAAATATGCCAAGCGGCACTGCTTGCAAACCCGAAGATATCGTCGTCACCATGTCAGGACAAACCGTCGAAATCATGAATACGGATGCTGAAGGACGTTTGGTGTTATCTGATGCGTTAACTTACGTCGAACGTTTCAAACCCGACACCGTGATTGATATCGCAACGTTGACAGGCGCCGTCGTCGTGGCCCTTGGTTTTCACGTTTCCGGCATGCTTTCGAACCATCAGCCGTTAGCGGAAGATTTGCTGGCCGCAGGCCAGGAAAGCCACGATCGCATATGGCAATTACCGTTATGGGATGAATATCAAGACCAAATAAAAAGCCCGTTTGCTGACATGAGTAATGTCGGAGGTCGATCCGCTGGTACCATTACCGCTGCGTGTTTTTTATCGCGTTTTGCGAAAAAATTCCGTTGGGCCCACTTAGATGTTGCAGGTACCGCAGCCATGATGGCAGGAGGCAATGATCGATATGCCACCGGTCGACCCGTTCCTTTGTTAATACAATATCTCATTCAACGCGCAGAGCAAAAAGATGCCTAAAATTGATTTCTATCTTTTGCAAGAATCGAATGCGGATTCGCGCTTCGATTTTGCTTGTCGACTCGTCGAAAAAGTTTATAAACAAAAACATCGAGTTTTTATTTATGTCGCGAACGAAAAAGATGCGCATGATATCGATGAACGTTTATGGACTTATCGCGAAGATAGTTTTTTACCGCATCATATTCAAGGCGAAGGTCCGAACCCTCCTCCGCCGATTCAAATTGGTTTTCAAGCCGTTATCCCAAATGAACGTGATGTGTTACTCAATTTAAGCGACACGGTTCCTGAATTCTTTACGCGTTTTGCGCGTGTTTTAGAAATTGTTGCGAATGATACCATTGCCAAAGAAATTTCAAGAAAACTTTATCGCGAATACCGCTCCAAAGGTTTTGACATTATTACTCATCAATTACAATTAGCAGAAGCATAAAAACTATGGAAAAAACTTATCATCCTGAATCAATCGAAAAACATTGGTACGAAACCTGGGAAAGCAAAAATTATTTTGCACCATCGGGTCAAGGTAAACCTTATTGCATCATGATTCCCCCACCGAATGTGACTGGCAGCTTACACATGGGGCATGGTTTTGGTACTACACTCATGGATATTTTGATTCGTTTTCATCGCATGGATGGTGATAACACATTATGGCAGCCCGGCACTGATCATGCGGGAATTGCCACGCAAATGGTCGTCGAAAGACAATTGATGTTGGAAGGAAAATCTCGCCACGACTTAGGACGTGACGCTTTCATCAAAAAAGTGTGGAAATGGAAGGAAGAATCTGGCGGCACCATTACACGTCAATTGCGACATTTGGGTGTTTCCGTTGATTGGGAACGCGAAAAATTCACCATGGATGAATCCATGTCAGAGGCGGTTCGTGAAGCTTTTATTCGTTTATACGGTCAGGGTTTTATTTATCGCGGTACGCGCCTCGTCAATTGGGATCCGAAATTACTGACTGCGATTTCAGATCTCGAAGTCATTAGTCAGGAAGAAGAAGGCAAACTCTGGCATATTCGTTATCCCATTGCAGGTGACCATGGTTACTTGACCATTGCGACGACGCGACCTGAAACATTATTGGGAGACACCGCACTTGCGGTCCACCCCGAAGATAGCCGTTATCAGCATCTAATCGGCAAATTTGCGCAATTACCTTTAACCGGTCGCACGATTCCGATTATTGCGGATGATTATGTCGATCAAACATTCGGAAGCGGTGTCGTCAAAATCACGCCAGCGCATGATTTCAATGATTATGCGATTGGAGAAAGACATCAATTAAAAATTATTAATATTTTTACGCCGGATGCGCATCTTAATGAAAATGCACCGAATGCTTATCAAGGATTGGAGCGTTTTGCGGCACGCGAACAAATCTTGAAAGATTTAGAAGTGTTAGGTTTAATTGAAAAAGTTGAAAAACATATTTTAAAAATTCCGCGTGGCGATCGTTCTGGTGTCGTCATTGAACCTTATCTCACAAAACAATGGTTCATGAAAATGAAGCCCTTGGCCGAACCCGCGATCGACGCCGTCAAAAAAGGTGATATTAAATTTATCCCCGAAAACTGGGATAAAACCTATTTTCAATGGCTAGAAAATATTGAAGATTGGTGTATCAGTCGTCAATTATGGTGGGGTCATCGCATTCCAGTTTGGTATGATGAAAATGATAATACCTATGTCGGTCATGATGAAACTGATGTGCGCTCACGCTACAAATTATCGATGGACGTTCAGTTACTACAAGATCAAGATGTCTTAGATACTTGGTTTTCTGCAGCACTCTGGCCGTTTGCAACCTTAGGTTGGCCGAACAGCACGCATGCACTTCACACTTTTTATCCTACCAATGTTTTAGTCACAGGTTTTGATATTATTTTCTTTTGGGTAGCGCGCATGGTGATGTTGGGGCTTCATTTTACGAATGAAGTACCTTTTAAAGAAGTCTACATCACCGGTCTCATTCGCGATGCAGAAGGTCAGAAAATGTCGAAGTCTAAAGGAAATATCTTAGATCCTCTCGACTTAATTAATGGCATCAAGTTGGATGAATTGATTCGCAAACGTATTTATGGATTGATGCAACCTGCGATGGCGCAAAAAATCGAAAAGACTACACGCGAACATTTTCCGGAAGGCATTGCAGCGTACGGTACGGATGCGTTACGATTTACTTTTGCGGCCCTTGCGACATATGGGCGTGAAATTCGTTTTGATTTAGGAAGATTGGAAGGTTATCGCAATTTTTGTAATAAAATTTGGAATGCTGCACGATATGTGCTGATGCAAACTGAAAATAAACCTCGAGAAAACCCGCACTTTTCACTGGCAGATCAATGGATTTTATCGCGATTGCAAAAAACCATTGTGAACGCGCGGGAAGCATTAAAAAATTATCGTTTTGATTTATTCACCCAAGCGGTTTACGATTTTACGTGGAATGAATTTTGTGATTGGTATCTAGAATTATCCAAACCCGTTTTATATTCTGATAAAAGTAGTCCCGCCGAATTAAGTGGCGCGCGTCATACTTTGCATGTGGTATTAGATAATATTTTACGATTAATGCATCCGATTATGCCTTTTATTACCGAAGAAATTTGGCAGCGGCTTCACAATAATCCTGAAAACACCTCTATCATGTTACAAGCCTATCCAATGCTTGATGAAACATTAGTAAATGATGCAGCCGTTACTGAATTAACGTGGGTGCAAAATATTATTGTAAGCATTCGAACGCTGCGAAGTGAATCGAATATTCCGCCAAGTAAAGCGCTTAATGTGTTATTAAAAAAAGGTTCTACGCTTGATAAAGAACGCATTGAAAGTCATAAAAAATTAATCATGACGTTAGCTAAAATTGAAAAAATCTCCTGGCTCGGTGATTCGGATTCACATCCGGAATGTTTAACGACCTTTGTTCAAGATTTAGAAATTTTAATTCCGATGGAAGGTATTATTAATAAAGAAGAAGAATCGAAAAGATTAGAAAAAGAAATTGGTAAATTAAAAAAAGATATCGAACGCGCGGAAGCGAAATTACATAATCCGAATTTTGTGGACAAAGCCCCTCCCGAAGTCGTTGATAAAGAAAAAGCGAAATTGGCAGATACTTTAAGTACGTTAAGGAAGTTGGAGCAGCAGTTGGAAAAGATGGTGTAAGGTATTTCTATTTCCCCTCTCCCGGAAGCGCAGCGAGGGGAGAGGGGTTAGGGGTGAGGGTTTGTAATGATTCTCTTTCCCCGAATGAATATTAACTCCCCATCTTCATTACACGATCGACCATCTCATCTATATGGCTTTCTTTACTTTCTTTACTTTCTTTTAAAGTTTTTTCATATTCAATCGTCTTTTCATTTTGCTTTGTAAAAAACCGATTAATATTACTAATAGGAACATTCTTTTCTTCAGTAATGACTTTATCATTGATCTTCAATGTAAAATTAAAATCACTAGCAGAATAACTATTACAAAATTTAATGATGTTTATACCCGACTCATTGAATACGTATGGACATACTTTACCACCTTTTGCATTCCATTCCTCTGAATCTACCTTACGAACTTTTGTTACTTCGGATTTGTGTTCCTTACCCAATCGTTCCGTTGTTTTTTTAAATTTATATACACTGACTTCCATGTTAAAACCATTTAAACAATTATTAAATGAACTACTTGATAAAGAAATAACATTATCGACTTTATAAAAATATTCGGTTTTGGCTGTCAACTTTTTAAAACTAGCAAACATGAAATTACCCCTCATTATTGTATGTAATACCTGATAATTTGCATTATACCAGGCATATTCACCCAAAAAAAACTAAAAATTAAACAAAAAGGTGGGTTACGTCATAAAAAACGCGACTAATCCACCCTATATTCTCTTTCCTCTTTACCGCTTGCGGGTGAGGGGTTGCTAACCTATAAAATCACACACGACATCGGTCTTTGCGATTTTAATTCGCGAAGATATCGCTGATCCTCATCAATTTCTGCATAAATCTGCGTTTTTTCAATTTCAGATAATGAAGTATCTTTCGCACAGCCTTTAAAAAATTTAACGCAACTCTTCACTTTTTCGACTTCTTCTTTGATAGTATTTCTTTTCGCTCGTTTAGAATATTGATGAAACCCCCCATAAGTTAGTTCAGGTATTGACGTCGCGTGACTATGCGTAATGGATTCAATGGATTTATTTTCTTTTTGATTAACAACGGGAGATCGTAAATTTTGATTATGATTGAAATTCATATGGCAATCCTTTGTGTTTTTATTATTTATTTTTAACTAATGCAAAATATACAAAAATTTTATCGAAGTAAAGTAAAAACATGTAGGATCAACCGTCGTCCCGCGATAAATCACGGGATCCAAGTGACATGTTGCTGGATCCCTTAGGACTTGCAGCGGGACGACGAATTCTTTGACTTATGTAGATATACCTATAATGCTTTTAGCTGGTATCGGCTAAGAATCCATTTATAGATTTAATTCATGATATAAATCGAGCCAATATGGGTTCTGTCGTTCGATTAAATTTATCTTCCAATCTCTATTCCATTTTTTTATTTGTTTTTCTCGTAATATTGCTTCATATACATCTTCATGAATTTCATAATAAACTAAAGAATGCACTCTATATTTTTTAGTAAATCCTTCCAACATATTACTTTTATGTTGATACATCCGAGCAATCAAATCATTTGTTACACCTATATATAAAGTACCGAATTTCTTATTTGCAAGTATATACACAAAATATTGCATTTGATTTTCCTTAATGTGTTGATATTGAGAAATGTTCAGAATGGATTCTTAGCCAAAGCGCGAATGACACAAACCTGTCATCTCCTCGTAGGCGGAGATCCATTTCTAGTAAAATTCCTTCATTAATGAATGGGATTCTTTAAAAATGGATTCCCGCCTTCGCGGGAATGACAGAGTAATAAACTCCTTTCTCGTGGGAATAACACAAACCTGTCATCTCCGCGTAGGCGGAGATCCATTTCTAGTAAAATTCCTTCATTAATGAATGGGATTCTTTAAAAATGGATTCCCGCCTTCGCGGGAATGACAGAGTAATAAACTCCTTTCTCGTGGGAATAACACAAACCTGTCATCTCCGCGTAGGCGGAGATCCATTTCTAGTAAAATTCCTTCATTAATGAATGGGATTCTTTAAAAATGGATTCCCGCCTTCGCGGGAATGACAGAGTAATAAACTCCTTTCTCGTGGGAATAACACAAACCTGTCATCTCCGCGTAGGCGGAGATCCATTTCTAGTAAAATTCCTTCATTAATGAATGGGATTCTTTAAAAATGGATTCCCGCCTTCGCGGGAATGACAGAGTAATAAACTCCTCTATTCCTAATGGAAAGGAAATGACAGTGTAGATAATGCCAGCAATGAAATATTAATTAACCCTTCACCACCCGATCAATCTCAACCAACCGGCTCAACAATGTTTCCAACTGATCAATAGGCCACATGTTGGGGCCATCCGAGGGGGCGGCGTCGGGATTGGGATGGGTTTCCATGAAAATGCCGGCGACACCGACCGCAATAGCGGCGCGGGCGAGGTCCGGGACAAATTCACGTTGGCCACTGGATTTATCCCCTAACCCACCGGGTAATTGAACGGAATGTGTTGCATCGAATACGACAGGGCAACCCGTATCGCGCATAATGACAAGCGATCGCATATCCGAAACTAAATTGTTATAGCCAAAAGATGCGCCGCGCTCGCACACCATGATTTTATCGTTGCCGACAGCACGCGCTTTATCAACGACATTTTTCATGTCCCATGGCGCGAGAAATTGGCCTTTTTTAATGTTGATTGGTAAATTGGTGGCGGCCACTTTTTGAATGTAATTGGTTTGCCGGCATAAAAATGCAGGTGTTTGTAACACATCCACGACGGACGCCACTTCATCGAGCGGCGTATCTTCGTGAATATCGGTTAAGACTGGCACTTTAATCTGTTTTTTCACGAGAGATAAAATGCGTAACCCCTCTTCCAAACCCAATCCACGAAAACTTTTTAAGGATGAACGATTCGCTTTATCAAATGATGATTTATAAATGAAAGGAATCTTAAGTTTATCCGTCATTTCTTTTAACATACCCGCGGTTTCTAATGCCAATGTTTCACTTTCAATGACACAAGGACCTGCGATTAAAAAAAACGGTTTTTTTAAACCGACTTCAAATCCACATAATTGCATTAACTTTTCCCCTTACGTTTTTTTGAAGCTTCGATAAATCCGGTAAATAATGGATGTCCATCACGAGGAGTGGAGGTAAATTCCGGATGAAATTGACAACCGACAAACCACGGATGATCTTTTAATTCAATCATTTCGACTAAACCATCGGGTTCTGATATACCGGAAATAGTCATGCCTTTCGATTCGATTTCTTTAATTAATACATTATTCACTTCATAACGATGACGATGACGCTCGATAATGCGATCTTTGCCATAAACTTGATTTGCAATGGTGCCCGATTTTAATTTGCAAACTTGGCCACCTAAACGCATCGTACCACCTTTTTCGGAATGAATATCACGTTTTTCGATATCGCCTTTTGCATTGGTAAATTCAGACACGAGAGCAATCACAGGATAAGGCGTTTTCTCATCAAATTCGGTGCTATTTGCATTTTTCATCTCGGCTTTATCACGTGCAAATTCAATCATCGCAATTTGCATACCGAGACAAATTCCTAAATAGGGAATGTTATTCACTCTGGCAAATTGCGCGGCTTTGATTTTACCTTCAACCCCTCTTTTCCCAAAACCACCGGGAACGATAATGCCGTCCATATTTTTTAAGGCATCAGGGCCATTTTTTTCAATTTCTTCAGAATCAATATAGTAAATATTCACACGCGTACGGGTTTGAATACCCGCATGTAACAACGATTCAGAAAGTGATTTATAGGATTCCGTTAAATCGACATATTTTCCGACCATGCCAATTTTGACATCCGCATCCGGATGACGATAACCATCAACAACGCGATCCCATTCGTGTAAATCGGCTTTTTTAGCATCCATTCCTAACATTTTAATGACGATATCATCGAGCCCTTGTTCGTGTAATTCACGTGGGATTTGATAAACGAAATCGACATCTTGTAAAGGAATAACAGCGCTTTTTTCGACGTTAGTAAATAAAGCAATTTTAGAACGCGCATTCTCTGACAACGGGCGATCACAACGACACAATAAAATATCCGGTTGAATACCAATGGAACGTAATTCTTTCACAGAATGTTGTGTCGGCTTCGTTTTAATCTCACCCGCGGTTGCGATATAAGGAACTAAGGTTAAATGAATAAATAGCGCGTTGTGGCGCCCCAATTCCACACGCATTTGACGAATGGCTTCGAGGAAAGGAAGCGACTCAATATCGCCCACCGTCCCGCCAATTTCGACCAATGCAATATCAACATCTCCTGCGCCTTCCACAATGCATTTTTTAATTTCATCAGTGATGTGTGGAATGACTTGAACCGTACCGCCTAAATAATCCCCTCGACGCTCATTTCGGATCACATTGGCATAGACACGACCGGTCGTAAAATTATTCTTTTTGCTCATGGTCACGCGTACAAAACGCTCGTAATGACCAAGATCAAGATCAGTTTCTGCCCCGTCTTCGGTCACAAATACTTCACCATGTTGCAACGGATTCATCGTACCGGGATCGACGTTAATGTAGGGATCTAGCTTCATGAGAGTGACTTTTAAGCCACGTGCTTCTAAAATCGCGCCTAAAGACGCAGAAGCGATACCTTTTCCTAGGGATGAAACAACTCCACCTGTTATAAAAATATACCGCGTCATAGCTTCTCTTTTATCATTCAATTAAGGGCCAGAATGTACCAAATTCGCATCATAGCTGCAATCAGTTTGGGTCTTGACTCCGTTAACAGGACCCCTTAGGCTTAGGAGTTTTCCATGAGGGTAAAACGATGTTTCTCAAAATATTCATCGGGATCATTCTGATTGGAGCGCTTTTTGTGGGAATAGCTAGTATGTTCCTACGAACTGATCAAATATTATACCTTATTCGATTCAAAGATTTTTTTGATTTTTCTGTCATGATATTGGCTTTTGGTGCTTTGGTTAAATACTTATGCACTTGGCCTAAAAAATGATACCATCCGATAAAATAAAACAAAATTGACCTAAAATAAAAATGATATCCCGAATATTTGTGAGGGTGACTAATTTTTTTTACCCTTTGTATAATAAAGTTGAATCTTATTTTATGGATATTCTCTACCCCGAAGATCCAAGCACGCATACACTCATAGACTCAAAACAAATAACTATCTTTGAATCTCATGATGAAAACATCATGGATCTATTTTTGTTAGAGCCCGATTTTTTAGAAAAAAAACCCGAAAAAGTTCTCGTATTAGATCTCGACAATACCTTACTACATGCAGCAAAAAGTTCATTATCAGAATTGAAAGAACCGGAGTTACTTTTTGAAGAACAGTTTCAAAAAATATTCAAACTTGTTAAAAAAATGAATGCGTTAACATTAATAGGTACCGCGCGTTATTTAGATGCACAAGATGATTGTCCTCCCGAGTGGCAAGTGTCAGAAGTCATTAAAAAACTCGAAAAAAGTGAAACAAAATCCATTAGCGCGGTTGTTTATACCAATAACATTGCTAAATATTTTTTACTTTTAAGTTTAAAAGATCATTTTAAATTATCCGAAAAAGATATGTGTTTAGTCGATGATAATAAAACGCAGCTTGATGGCGTCAAACAGAAAAAAATGAACGCAGTGGATATTTTAGGTGAAAAACCATTTGAAAAAATTTCAAATTTTTTAAATCCAACGACTCCTTCCGAAATCGAAGAACCAACAACACCTGTCATTCAAGAATATTCGTTTTTAAAGCCGAAAAGATTGGGGTTTAAGAGAAATCATGAGGATGATGAAAAGCCGTCAGTGACACAAGCGTCCCACACTCCCCCTCTCCTGCCATAAACCTTTGATCCAAAAAATATCCCACGACCGCAATTAATTTATCTTCAAAAAATAATAAAGGAATGCGGGATCGAAGCCAGGGAGGCACACCCCACGTTTGAAATAGTTTTTTTAATTCTTGATGACAGTTCCTAAAATAACAATATTCTCCGCCTTCTCGAAATCGAACGTTTACTTCCTGGATCGAGGGATGTAAGCCCTGACCTTGGGTTTTTTCGGCGGTTAATGTGCCACAGCCTTGCAGAATTAAGGAGGATTTAAAATTCCATGGTATATTAAAAAACCCTGTCATTCCCGCGCAGGCGGGAATCCATTCCGAATAGATTCCCGCCTGCGCGGGAATGACAGGAACTTTCACACGAGTCGATGGGTAAGCAAAAACCTCATCCCGATATCTCCGCAATTCTACATTCCCAAATTGAATAAGAGGAAATCGATCTTCGGCCGCTCCTAAAAAAGAATGCAAAATCTCATGCATTTTTCGAAACGATGGCAAAGGAAAATGTAAGATCTGCAACCATGTCCGAAGAATTTGCGTTTGACGCGCTTCAGAAAATTTTTTTAATCTGTATAATGAAAGTGTGTTATTTTTTTCGTTAAATACTTTTTGAAAATCTTCCATCACATATTCTTGCAATAGATTTTCCATATTTGCGCAATGCGTCGCTGTGCGAGAAATAGCTGCATTCACACTGCCAAAATGTTTTTTTAACAAAGGAAAAACATCTTGTCTCAAAAAATTTCTCGAAAATTTGCGGTCTTGATTTGATTCATCTTCAATCCACGACAAATGATTTTCCGATGCATATTTTTCTAAATCAGCACGTGACAGCGATAAAAAAGGTCGAATATGGAAACCCGTCCCTAATTTTTTTTGCCGTGGCATGGCGGATAAACCTTTCGTCCCTGCGCCTCGACATAATTGTAACAACACCGTTTCTGCTTGATCATCTTCGTGATGCGCGGTGAATAAAACATCATTCGGTAATAAAATTTCCTGGAAAACATCGTATCTTTTTTTTCGGGCAATTTCTTCGATATTTTTATGCGAATCAATCTCGATCGCAACGGACATGAATACAATGTTTAAATCAGCGCATATTTTTTCGCAGTGCAGAAGCCACGCATCTGCATTTTTACTTAGTCCATGATGAATATGAATAGCGCGTAAAGAAAAAGGATTATTTTCTCGAAAGGTCGCAAGCGCATGTAATAATACATGCGAATCTAATCCGCCACTAAAAGCGACCCAATAGTGAAAATCCCCTTGAATAAAATCCTTAAACCGTGATTCCATAGGACATCATGCGTTGGTAGCGTTCTTCAAGCAATTGGTGCAACGGAATGCTTTGTAATTCTCGTAATTGTTCAATCAATGTTGCTTTTAATGTGGCAGTCATAGTTTCGTAATCACGATGTGCACCGCCTAAGGGTTCTGGAATAATTTGATCAATCAATTTTAACCGTAAATTTTGTTCTGCAGAAACACCCATTGCCTCAGCAGCAAGCGGCGCTTTGTCTGCACTTTTCCATAAAATTGATGCGCAACCTTCAGGGGTAATGACGCAATAAATAGAATATTGCAACATCATTACGCGATCGCCAACGCCAATGGCGAGGGCGCCACCGGATCCGCCTTCGCCAATGACGGTGCAAATAATAGGAGTTTTTAAACGTGATAGCACAAATAAATTGCGCGCGATGGCTTCACTTTGATTATGTTCTTCCGCCACAATGCCGGGGTAAGCACCAAAAGTATCAATGAAAGTGAAAATAGGTAGTTTGAACCGTTCCGCCATTTGCATTAAACGTAATGCACGTCGATAGTCTGGTGGATTTGGCATGCCGAAATTACGTTCGATTTTTTCTTGCGTTTTACGACCTTTTTCATGACCAATGACCATGACCGGCTGGCCATTTAACCTCGCAACCCCGCCAATAATGGAAGGACCCGCAGATAACATGCGATCCCCAAAAAACTCATCAAATTCCGTAAAAATTTGGCTGATATAATCAATAGTATGGGGTCTTTGCGGATGACGAGCGAGCTGAGTAATTTGCCACGCATTCAATCGTCCAAACACTTCTTTCGTTAATTGCTTGCTCTTTATTTCAAGACGCGCAATCTCATCGCTAATATTGATGTCACCATCATTGGCCACCATGCGGAGCTCTTGGATTTTTGCTTCCAGTTCCGCAATGGGTTGTTCAAAATCAAGAAAATTCAAATTCATAAATATCTATCAAACCTTCACTCAAAACCAAAATATAATAGCCGAAAAATAGGTTTTATGCTTATAATTTCGAACTATCCAATAAAACAAGGTGTTACATGAATCCACGTTTTATTCATCTGCGTTTACATAGCGAATACTCCCTTATCGATGGCCTCGTGCAGATCCATCCTTTAATAGAAAAAGCAGCAGAAAATCGCATGCCTGCCCTCGCGATTACAGATCAAAGTAATTTATTCGCGACCGTAAAATTTTATCAAGCGGCGCTATCGGCCGGGATAAAGCCTATCATTGGCGTAGACGTTTGGCTAGAAAACCCCAAAAATAACAAATCGCCTTTCCAATTAACCTTATTTTGCCAAAATAATCAAGGCCTTAAAAACTTAATGACGCTGGTGTCTAAGAGTTATATGGAGGGTCAAACCCAGGATAAAGCCATTATCCAAAGAAATTGGCTGCAAGAATTGGGCGAAGGCCTGATTGTCCTAAGCGGCGCAGAAGAAGGTGATGTCGGACAAGCGCTGTTATTGAATGATAAAAAGGAACTCGACTCTCTTTTACCATTTTGGCAAACGCATTTTCCAAATCGATACTATATAGAACTCCGAAGGACCGGCCATAGTTCCCAAGAAAAATATATTGCCCTTGCTGTTGCCCTTGCCGAATCAGAAAAAATTCCCGTTCTCGCAACAAACGATGTCCGTTTTCTATCAATGGATGATTTCGAAGCTCACGAAGCGCGTGTTTGTATTCATGATGGTGTCATACTTGCCGATCCAAAACGGCAAAGAAAATACACGGAACAACAATACTTTAAATCTCAAGATGAGATGGCGAATTTATTTGCAGATATTCCAGAAAGTTTAAGCAATACCGTCGCGCTCGCCAAACGCTGTAACGTTTCATTTACGTTGAATAAAAGTTATTTACCGCGTTTCCCGGTGCCTGCTGGATTTACTATCGAAGATTATCTTTGTCATCAAGCTAAAAAAGGATTAGAAGACCGTTTACAAATGAGTGGCATTGTAGCACCAGAACCCTACCATCAACGTTTGCAAACCGAACTTGATGTGATTAACAAAATGGGTTTTGCGGGATACTTTTTAATTGTGGCAGATTTCACGCGCTGGGCGCGCGAAAATCAAGTGCCCGTCGGTCCCGGTCGAGGCTCAGGCCCGGGCTCTCTCGTCGCGTACGCGCTAAACATTACCGATTTAGATCCCCTCGCGCATGAATTATTGTTCGAAAGATTTTTGAATCCTGAGCGGGTATCCATGCCTGACTTCGATATCGATTTTTGTATGGAAGGTCGAGATCGTGTCATTGAGTATGTGATGAAAACGCATGGCCGTGAAGCCGTCGCGCAAATTATCACTTATGGCACCATGGCAGCACGCGCCGTGGTTCGAGATGTAGGCCGCGTTTTAGGAATGGGATATGGATTTGTCGATAAAATTGCGAAACTCATCCCCTTCGAAATCGGAATGACGTTAGAAAAAGCATTTATCCAAGAAGAATTATTGCAAAAACGCTACGATGAAGAAGAGGAAATTCGCACACTCATTGAACTCGCAAAAAAACTAGAAGGGATTACGCGTAACGCAGGTAAACACGCGGGCGGTGTCGTCATTGCGCCCTCAAAATTGACTGATTTCACCGCGCTTTATTGCGAAGCGGAGGAACCCGAACATATCGTTACGCAATTTGATAAAGATGATGTCGAAGCAGTGGGGCTCGTGAAATTCGACTTCCTTGGACTACGTACCTTAACCATCATGGATTGGGCAATTCGTGAAGTGAATCGTTTTCGCGAAACCAAATTAAATATTCAATTTATTCCCATGAATGATGCAAAAACATTTGAGTTATTAAAAGCCTGTAAAACCACCGCCGTTTTCCAATTAGAATCACGCGGTATGAAAGATTTGGTCAAACGTCTGCAACCAGATTGTTTTGACGATATTGTGGCATTAGTCGCACTATTTCGACCTGGTCCATTACAATCAGGCATGGTGGATGATTTTATCAATCGTAAACATGGTCGCGCTATCGTCTCGTACGCACATCCCAAACTGGAACCGATATTACGTCCGACCTATGGCGTCATTGTTTATCAAGAACAAGTCATGCAAATCGCGCAGGTACTTGCGGGATATTCTCTGGGTTCTGCGGATTTATTAAGACGTGCGATGGGTAAGAAAAAACCTGAAGAAATGGCGATGCATCGCGAATTATTTTGTAAAGGCGCGGTCGAACGTGGCGTCGAGTTGAGTGTCGCCACTTTCATTTTCGATTTAATGGAAAAATTTGCAGGCTACGGTTTTAATAAATCGCATTCTGCATCCTATGCATTAATTGCTTATCAAACCGCTTGGTTAAAAACACATTACACTGCAGCTTTTATGGCGGCGGTTTTATCTTCTGATATGGATAATACAGACAAAGTCGTGCATTTTATTGAGGAATGCCACGCACTCCAATTACATGTGGCACCTCCAAACATAAATGATAGTGAATATACTTTTAAAGTTATTTCTGAAAAAAATCTGGTGTATGGACTTGGAGCGATTAAAGGTGCAGGGCAAGCAGCGATTGAAAATATTGTCGAAACGCGCCAAAAATCAGGACCTTTTACAGATTTATTTGATTTTTGTTGTCGTGTGGATGCCAAAAAAATGAATCGACGTGTATTGGAAGCGCTTATTAAAGCCGGTGCTTTTGATACTTTGGGCGCACATCGCGCAACCGTAATGGGTAACCTTGATCGTGCATTACAAAATGCCGAACAAAACACTCGAGATAAAACGATTGGACAACAAGATTTATTTGGCGCATTTAGCATTGAAACTAATAAGATGAAATACATTGATTTTCCTGAATGGCGTGAAGAAGAAAGATTATTCGGGGAAAAAGAAACATTAGGATTATATTTTTCAGGACATCCCATTGAACGTTATCTTGCTGAATTAAAGCATTTTACGTCAGGTCGTATTGCGGAGCTTAACCAAAAAAATCAAACATCGGTCATTGCGGGGATTATTACGCAAGTTAAAGCGATTCAAACCAAGCGTGGTGATCGGATGGCGATTGTGACGTTAGATGATGCAACGAGCACGATTGATATTTTATGTTTCTCCGAAAACTATCAAAAATATCGAGAATATTTAGTAAAAGATAAGTTAATTATCGTCTCCGGCGATATTTCTGTTGACGAATATAGCGGCGGCCTTCGTGTGTTAAGTCGTGAATTTTTATCGATGGAAGAAGCGCGCGAGCGCTATGCGAAATTTTTGCAAATTAGATTATCCGCAGGAAAACATGTGGCGATTAATCAATTAGCGGAAATACTCGGAAAATTCCGTGGCGGTCGTTTTCGTATCGCCATTGATTTTGCACGGCATGATGCAAAAGCCAACCTCAATCTAGGAGAAAATTGGCGCGTGCGACCGAGTGATTTATTGTTAGATGCACTACGAGATATTTTCTCAAAACAAAATGTCGAAGTGGTTTATTAAAATAATTATAAATAAAAAAAAGGTGTATAAAAATGTCTTTAAGAAAAGAACACTATATCGATCTCAAGGTCTTAAGAAGGAATTTAATTAAATCAATCATTACTAATCAAGATGAAAAAACCATTGATAATAATTTTCAACAAATCGTGTCTTTTTTGGGAGAAGGACAAAAAGAAATAGATGAATTCACTAAGCGTTATGAAGGTAATTTACCCGATGAATCTCCTTTTCTTATTTGGGATGAAAGAGATGAAAATGGAGAAACGATTTTAACAACAGCCGTTCGTCATAAAAAATATGATGTGGTGATTAAAATATTAGAAAAAACCCCGTTTGTTGATCAGCCTAATATAAAAGGAGAAACCCCACTTGATATTGCTTTGGAAGCATACGATACGAAAATGATTGGGATATTAACCGAAAGAAAAGCGGTTAAATTCAATCGTAAAAAACTTTATGAAACCATGACTAATTGGAATTCAGAAATGTTATCTGGTTTATGGATCGATTTTTTTAAAAAAAATAATATCGATCTTTCGGTGCCAGCGGACGAAAAATCACTAATGCGGTATGCGTTAGAAAAAAATAACTTAGCATTTGTTATCAATCTACATAAATCAGGAATATTGACCAAACAAGATCAAGCATATCTCATCACATACTGCGAAAAAAGTATATTAGAAAGATATAAATTATCGCTCTGGCAAGACAATCCTCACTGGTCTGAATTAATATTTTTATTAAAAATACCGATGCATCCGGTAATAAGTGCTTTTATTAATGCGAATCAATTTAAAACCCTATGGCTGGTATCCGAATTTAAAAAAAATACGAGCGGTGATGGAGAAGGCCAAATAAATTTTGAATTTATGAAAAGATTAGGCACTCAAGTTGGCGATATGATTGCATTTATAATAAAAAATAAATGTGATATAAAAATTCATCCTTTAATTTTATCTTATATAGAAAAAGGTTATCCGCTAAATAGTCTTCTTAATATTTCGAAATTCACTATTATAAATAATGAAATTACTTTTTTATTCAAAAATAAAATTTCAAACCACGAGCTCAATAAATTTTTAGAAGACATAAAAATATTAGGTTTTGATGCCAACATAAAAGATGCAGAAAATCAAACAGCTCAAAATAAAGCTCAAGATGATGCCGACTGTTTAGAATTACTTAGTCGTTATGGAGCAAAATTCACCGCAGAAGAAATCATGAAAAAAATTGCAAATTACTCTGGCAGTGTTGACTCAGCTTGGATAAATTTCATTATTCAACAAAAATTCCCACTTCATACTATCGATCCTTCAACGGGTAATAATTTTCTTTTGATTGCGATGCGCGATATAGGAGATGCAAATCGAGTATTGGATGCCTATGAAAAAGAACCAGAAGAAAAAGGGTTATGGGATTACACGAATCATCAAGGCGCTAGTGCTTTGGATATCATTTTTTTAAAAAGAGACACCGAAGGTGCTATTGCTGTCGCAGAAAGATTATTAAATAAAGGAGCAAAAAAATTTAATGCGTCCGTATTATTGACTTCAAACATTTTTGGTTCCCTTCGCAATATAAATTGGCTTAAATTATTTAATGAACATCAATTACTTTCAGACGATTTAAAAGATAAACTTATGCAAAGAGCAATCAGTGATGAAAATAAAGTTGTCATCGAGCAATTGCATAAACATAAAATCGTATCATTTTCTTTAAGATTTTTTACAAGCAATCCAAATATAGAAATGACGAATCTATTTCTTGCCCTTAATCAAGCTAATTATGATGATTCGTTAAATAAATTGCGTGGGTTTTCCTACGCGCTTGGCTTGATACATATTTTTGAGTACAACAATCGAGTAGGTTTTCGATTTGATATTAATTCAAAATATTTCGATTATTTTTTAAAAATTGTAAAAGAACATAAAAGGGATATTACTTTAAAAGACAGTACGGGTAAAACTTTAAAAGATTATGCGATAGAAAAATTTGACATTAATGCAATGCGGTTATTTATTGCAAATGGTATGACGTTTACAAAAGATGAGATAATACAAACCATCACCTTTGCAAAATTACCTGATTATCTCGATATCCTATCGGAAAATAAAATTTCTTTAGATAACTGTTATGATGCTAAAAAAATCGATACTTTACTGACATATGCAGCCAAAGAAGGCAATATCAAACACATCGAAGAGTTATTAAGAAACAAAGCAAACGTTAGCTTAAAAAATAATGATGGGCATTCTGCAATATATTGTGCGGCGGCAAAACAAAATCTTCCCATGATTTCCCTATTATTAATGCATGGTGCAACTTCATCACTTGAAGAAAAAATAAATATTCGGAACATTATTCTAGAAATGAAATCACCTAGTGAAACAGATTTAGAACATATCATTCCGACATTAGGCAATATTTATTGTAAAAAAATTAAAAAAAATGATTTTTGCAAAAAGGTTTCTCACAAAGGTTTAGCGGTTTGTATCCGTGAGTTAGGATTATTGCCGGAACAAAAATCTCGCGGAAGTTTTAGCACGATTTCTCGGTTAATGTATTCTCAAAAAACTTTAAACCCTGGCACAGAAAGTAAAAATGAAATATCGCAGATAGATCCTCCTTCGCGACAGCAATCCGCGAGTGTTTTGACGGATGAAACGGATACTTTATTGACAAAAAAGAAAAGTAATTATTCCTTTACAAGGTTTTCACCGTTTAAGCACGAATCGCAAGTACAAGAGAGCATGCGGTATCGGAGAAATAAAAGATAATTATTTGATTATTATTCCGTCATTGCGATCGTAGCGAACGTAGCGAGCGCAGCGAGCCCAATTCTTTTTTATTGGGCGCGGCAATCCTAACGGCTTTATGGATTGCCACGTCGTATGGAAACATACGACTCGCAATGACGATTTTTCTTACTCGCAAAACGAACCATCTCGTGATAAAATAATCCCGGAACAAAATAATAATTATAATAATAAAGGAAGTACAAAATGTTCAGAACTCACCTTGAGTCTATTGATTTAGATATTACAATAAGAAGTTTAAACGAAGCTATTAAAAATAAAAAATCTTTCACCCCTTACTTTAAAACTCTTGAAAAAGTTGTTGAATTGGAAATTGGTCAAGCAGAAATTGACAAGCTATCGGAATCTTATCCTAGCAATGAACTAAAACCTCCTTTTATCTGGGATAAAATACATCACAACGTTGACACGTGGTTGACACTCGCGGTCCGTTTTGGAAATATTGATTTTGTAACAATACTTTTAACAAAAACAAAATTTATAGATACACCAAATGCTCACGGTCAAACTGCCTTAGACATCGCCGTGAAAAATCAAGATGAAAAAATGACTGCGTTTCTACTTGATAAAAATGCTAAGTCATTTGATCGCGATAAATTTTATGCTACATTAAGCACACTTCCAAAAGATAAAATGAATAATTTTATTTATTTATTCGAAAGAAATAAAATAGATCTTGATCTGAATGGCAAAGGTGGTTTGTCTTTACTGAATCATGCAATTATCAATAATAATTTAACACTTATTATCGATTTATTTCGAAAAAATCCTTCCTTTAACATGGTACCCTACATTAACACCGCTTTTGAAAAAGGATGGACAAAGCATGAAAATTGGAAAGATTTATTGTTATTACTCAAAGATAAAATCGATCCCTTGATTCTAGATTTTGCAGAAAATAATCAATTTGAGACCTTTGATAACCTATGCAAACTGCGACAAAAAGACGACAACATTACATTCGAATTTAAAAAACCTCTCCCAAAAGATTTCCTTGACCGTAAATTTCGCAAAGATGGGTGGGGTAGTATTGATGCGGAGCTTTATCCTTATTATGAAAAAATTACTAACAATTTTGTAGAATTCTTAAAAGAAAATGACCATGAAATAAATGTTAAAGATGGCAATAATGATTCATTAAAAGACTGCGCAGAGCATGAGAAAATGGATGGAAGATTAAATTATACGAAATTTTTAATTTCGCTTGGTTTTAAATATTCTGACAAAGAAATAATAAAATGCTTACCTCATAAAGACTGCTCGGATGTACCATGGCTTGATTTTATGATTGAACAACAATTTTCTTTATTAACTGTGCTTCCAAAGAGCGACCAGACGTTACTGATGAACGCAGTAAATAATCAAAATTATATAAGCGATATTTCAGATTTGATAGATCGTTTTACAAGCAGTGAAATCAAACCTAATACAGCTTTTTTGAATCATAAAAACAAGAATAAGGAAACTATTTTAGATTTAATTTTTAAACGAAGTACTCCTCTTCTTACTGGAAAAATAATTTTAAATCCGGAAAATAATAATAGGTCTTCTGAAATACTTTTAAAAATGATTGAAAAATTATTATTGAAAAAAGCAACAGAATTTAAACCAGAATTTTTATTTCAAATATTAAATAACTTTCCCTCTGATAAATATCGTGAAGGGTTACTATTACTATTGCAAAAATTTAATTTATTTACTCCAGAAATTCTAACAGATCTCCTGGAGCGCAGTGATAACGAAGGACTTTCATCAAAACGTTTTATGCAACGATTTGTAATTAAAAATTGTGATGAAAATTTAAGGAAATTAGTAACGGATAATCAGAATACATATACTACAGAAGATAGCCGTAATGTTAACGAAAAAACGAGTTATTTTGACTCATTCACTTCTTTTTTTGGGTTTGGTAGGACTGCAGCTCCAGACGATTCTACAAATGATAAACGATGTGGCAAAAATAATCGTTAATTTCATATTTTAATTTTAAACTACAACTCCCTCCGGAATATCTATCGGAGGGATTCACTGACTTTTTATGATGATTGTATAATAATAAAGGAAGTACAAAATGCTCAGAACTCACCTTGAGTCTATTGATTTAGATATTACAATAAGAAGTTTAAACGAAGCTATTAAAAATAAAAAATCTTTCACTCCTTACTTTAAAACTCTTGAAAAAGTTGTTGAATTGGAAATTGGTCAAGCAGAAATTGACAAGCTATCGGAATCTTATCCTAGCAATGAACTAAAACCTCCTTTTATCTGGGATAAAATACATCACAACGTTGACACGTGGTTGACACTCGCGGTCCGTTTTGGAAATATTGATTTTGTAACAATACTTTTAACAAAAACAAAATTTATAGATACACCAAATGCTCACGGTCAAACTGCCTTAGACATCGCCGTGAAAAATCAAGATGAAAAAATGACTGCGTTTCTACTTGATAAAAATGCTAAGTCATTTGATCGCGATAAATTTTATGCTACATTAAGCACACTTCCAAAAGATAAAATGAATAATTTTATTTATTTATTCGAAAGAAATAAAATAGATCTTGATCTGAATGGCAAAGGTGGTTTGTCTTTACTGAATCATGCAATTATCAATAATAATTTAACACTTATTATCGATTTATTTCGAAAAAATCCTTCCTTTAACATGGTACCCTACATTAACACCGCTTTTGAAAAAGGATGGACAAAGCATGAAAATTGGAAAGATTTATTGTTATTACTCAAAGATAAAATCGATCCCTTGATTCTAGATTTTGCAGAAAATAATCAATTTGAGACCTTTGATAACCTATGCAAACTGCGACAAAAAGACGACAACATTACATTCGAATTTAAAAAACCTCTC
>Ga0207121_1016_pt1 | contig 40705 bp, 25 predicted proteins | sample Alteio_BWMinHeat_41_FD_153513 | JGI IMG/M metagenome (GOLD analysis project Ga0207121, IMG submission 153513) | Enriched cells from forest soil in Barre Woods Harvard Forest LTER site, Petersham, Massachusetts, United States -... | ecosystem: Environmental > Terrestrial > Soil > Temperate forest >... | reverse complement strand
AAATGTAAGTGCCACAAGTAATGGGTATCCTGGTGGTAGTGCTTATGCTGCAGGCGGGCTGGTGGGACTTAATTATGGCTCTATCAGTAATTCATATAGTACCGGAAGCGTAAGCAGCAGTAGCGATGGTACTGATGTAGGCGGGTTGGCGGGATATAATAACGGCTCTATCACTAACTCATACACTACTGGAAGTGTAAGTGGAGGTACTTATGTAGGCGGATTGGTAGGATATAATAACAACACTATCACTAATGCATTTACTACTGGAAGTGTGAGTGGTACTTCTAATGTAGGCGGGTTTGCGGGAAATAATAATGGTACTATCACCAATTCTTACTATACGGACAACATAGGCAGTACCGGCGGCACCTATGATCCCAATGGCCCAAGTGATTTCTTTAATTCAAGCAATCCTGTCTATAATGGCGCAAGCCCATGGGATATCTCATCAACTACCGGGCATATTTGGGCGATGTCAGGGAACAATAATGCCTATCCATTGTTGCAATTCAGATATTCCACTACCATCAGGGATGACTATCAACTTCAGTTGATGTTCCTTGTTCTGGGAGCTTCCTATAATTTAGCCAATAATATTAACGCCGCGGAAACTTCAAATTGGAACGCAGGAGCGGGATTTGCGCCGATAGGCAGTAATTCCGCGCAATTTACAGGTTCCTTTAATGGTAACAATTTTACCATATCCAATCTTGCGATAAATACTACTTCCAACTATGTAGGGCTATTCGGGTATACATCCAGCTCAGCCGTACTTTCAAACGTAGGGCTTACTAATGATAATATAATCGGAGGGGCCTATGTAGGCGGCTTGGTGGGCTATAATTACGCTACTATCACTAACTCGTACAGTACCGGAAGTATCAATGACAGCGGTGCCGGGATAGGCGGGTTGGTGGGAGTGAATCTTGGCTCTATCAGTAATTCATACAGCAGTGAAAATGTGAGCAGTGGTAATCCTACTATTGATGGTAATGATGACATAGGCGGCCTGGTGGGATTGAATGAAGGCTCGATCAATAATTCATACAGCACTGGAAGCGTGACCAATAATGGCGCTTATGGAGACGGTTGGGTAGGCGGGCTGGTAGGGGAAAATAGTGGCTCAATCAATAGTTCATACAGCACTGGAAATGTATTTGGTGGTTATACGGGCAATTATTATATAGGCGGCCTGGTAGGATCTAACGGTTATCCAGGCAGCGGTGGCTCTATCAGTAATTCGTACAGCACTGGAAACGTCATTGGCAGCACCTATGTTTCTTATGATGTAGGCGGGCTGGTGGGACTTAACTACTATAACTCCACTATCACTAACTCATACAGCACTGGAAATGTACGGGGCGGTAATGCTGTCGGCGGCCTGGTAGGAGAGAATTTTGCCAGCTCGTCCATTATTACTAATTCATTTGCTACTGGAAGTGTTCAGGGGGGATGGTATACGCAAGGTTTGAATGTAGGCAGTTTGGTGGGAGGTAACGGAGGCGTTGTTACCAATTCTTACTCTGGTTCGGCATCAAGCTTCTATTCTCCGCTGAGTCCGGTCTATGCTATCGGCACAGCAGGCGGATGGGATATAACTACACCCATATGGGACATGTATACCAATCAGCTTCCGCTTCTGGCCTTCCAGAACCAAACCGCCAATATGTATTCTGTCTGGAGCGGTAAGACTTCAAGCAATTGGTTGACAGCGTCCAACTGGGCAGCTGATGTGGTGCCCGGCACAACGGCGAATATTTTCATAGGCCCTACGGTGAACAGTCCTGTTGCTGCTTCGAATGTAAGTTCTTCGACGATTTTGATCGCTCCGGGATCCCTGCTTAATCCCAGCACATTTACGCTTACAGGAACAAGCCTTGATGACTACGGCACGCTGGATGTGATGGCATCAACATTTGGCACTAATTATGCCTTCGGTACCTTGACATTGGAGAACGGCTCCACCGTCAATTATGGCGGCGGCACCCAGACAATAAACAGCGGGTTATCTTATTACAATCTGCTTGTTTCAGGCAGCGGTACAAAGACGCTTGATGGCCCCACGGTGACAGCCAGTAACAATATCACCATTAACCCCGGCGTGACCGTTAGCCTGGGGGCGAACACCACCTTCAATGCTGGTAATGCATTGACCATGAGCCCGACTGCTACCATCACAGGAGGCGGCTATAACTTATCTTTATCAGCATTAAATGCCTCAACGCTTGGCAACATTAATAATGTCGGATTATTTACCTTAAGTTTAGCTTCAGGAACAACGCCGGTAACCTTTACCTCAAACGCCAGCTCTACCTTCCAGGTCAATACCGTACAGACCAATTATGGAACCCTTCTTTCAAGAAGTGTGGGGACAGGGACATCCGCTAATCCGATAATGATCTATTCTGATTCCAACGCGCCAGGCGGATTAGAGTACATAAATACCTCAGGGCTTGGTCTTTATTACAACCAAGCCAATACCATCAATGCGGCAGAGACATCTCAATGGAACAGCGGGGCAGGGTTCGCACCGATAGGCAATTCTTCCGCAGCATTTACAGGATCTTTCAATGGTAACAGCCTTAACATATCCAATCTTACGATAAATAATACTTCCAATGGGCCTTCATACGTAGGGTTATTCGGAAATACATCCAATACATCCGCGCTTTCAAACATAAAGCTTAGTAATGTTAATGTAACAGGAACAGCCAATATAGCCTATGTAGGTGGATTGGTGGGATTGAATTTTGGCTCTATCAGTAACTCATCCAGCACGGGAAGTGTAACCGGTAATAATACCAATATTTATTACGGAGTAGGTGGGTTGGTGGGACTTAACGAAGGCCCGATCAGTAATTCATCTACTACTGAAACCGTAAATGGTAATACTAATGTAGGCGGGCTGGTGGGATTGAATGGTATTGGTACTATCACTAACTCATTCAGTACGGGAAGCGTAACTGGTGTAGGATCGGTAGGCGGGCTGGTGGGAAGTAATGGTGGTACTACCACTAATTCATATAGCACTGGAACTGTAAATGGTACTGGTAATGTAGGCGGGCTGGTGGGGAGTAATAGTGGAACTATCACTAATTCATATAACACTGGAAGCGTAATTGGTAGTGCAAATAATAGTGGTGAGATAGGCGGGTTGGTAGGATTAAATTCATTTGGTTCCATCAGTAATTCATATAGTACCGGAAATGTGAGCGGTAGTTTTGGTGGTATAGGCGGGTTGGTGGGAGTGAGCAGTGGCTCTGTCAGTAATTCATACAGCACTGGAACTGTGAGTAGCAGTGGTTCTTACATAGGCGGATTGGTGGGAGAGACTTACGGTCTTGGCCCTGTCAATAATTCATACAGCACTGGAAATGTAAGCGGTAGTAATTATGTAGGCGGGCTGGTGGGATATGTGGGCGGGTTGGTAGGTAATAATTCTTGCCCTATCACCAACTCATTCGCTACAGGAAATGTAAGTGGCAGCAGCAATGTAGGCGGATTAGTGGGATATAATTATAGCGGCTCTTCTATCACTAATTCTTACTTTACGGACAATATAGGCAGTGCCGGCGGCACCTATGATCCCAATGGTGCTTCAGATTTTTATTCCCCGCTGAATCCCGTCTATGCTATTGGCACAGCAGGCGCATGGGATATAACTACCCCCATATGGGACATGTATACTAATAAGCTGCCGTTGCTGGCCTTTGAGAATATTACCGCCAATATGTATTCTGTCTGGAGCGGTAAGACTTCAAGCAATTGGTTGACAGCGTCCAACTGGGCGGCTGGTGTGGTGCCGGGGACAACGGCGAATATTTTCATAGGCCCTACGGTGAATAGTCCTGTTGCCGCTTCGAATGTAACTTCTTCGACGATTTTGATTGCTCCGGGAGCGCTGCTTAATCCCAGCACATTTACGCTTACAGGAACAAGCCTTGATGACTACGGCACGCTGGATGTGATGGCATCAACGTTTGGCACTAATTATGTCTTCGGTACTTTGACATTGGAGAACGGCTCCACCGTCAATTATGCCGGAGCTGGTCAGACAATAAACAGCGGGTTATCTTATTACAATCTGTTTGTTTCAGGCAGCGGCACAAAGACGCTTGATGGTCCCACGGTGACAGCCAATAACAACATTACCATTAATCCCGGCGTGACCGTTAGCCTGGGGGCGAACACCACCTTCAATGCCGGTAATGCATTGACCATGAGCCCGACGGCTACCATCACAGGAGGCGGCTATAACTTATCTTTATCAGCATTAAATGCTTCGACACTGGGTAACATTAATAATGTTGGCTTATTTACCTTAAGCTTAGCGTCTGGTACAACGCCTGTAACCTTTACTTCAAATTCCAGCTCTACCTTTAATGTCAATACCGTACAGACCAATTATGGAACCCTTCTTTCAAGAAGTGTGGGGACAGGGACATCTGCTAATCCCATCATGATCTATTCTGATTCCAACGCGCCGGGCGGGTTGGAATATATCCCAACCTCAGGGCTGGGTCTTTATTACAACCAAGCTAACAACATTAATGCTGCAGAAACATCGCAATGGAACAGCGGGGCAGGGTTCACACCGATAGGCAATAACACCACACCGTTTACAGGTTCCTTTAACGGCAACAGCCTTACCGTATCCAATCTGGCGATAAGCGCTCCGGCCACCAACTATATAGGACTTTTCGGATATACATCCAGTACGGCCAAGCTTTCAAACATACAGCTGAGCAATATCAGTATAACAGGAAACCAATATGTCGGCGGGCTGGTGGGATGGAATAACGGCGGTGCTATCTCTAATTCATACACGACCGGAAGCATATTCGGCATCAATGGTTTTAGTGCGACGGCCCAAAATAATAATGTGGGCGGCTTGGTTGGAGAAAATTTTGGTCCCATCACTAATTCATATAGCACGGTAAATGTAGACGGTAATATTAATATGGGCGGTTTGGTGGGAGTCAATGGAACCGGCGGCACGATCACTAACTCATACAGTACCGGAAACGTGAATTTTTATTATTTTTATGAAACTGCGGGCGGGCTGGTAGGAAGCAATAGCGGCACTATCAGTAATTCCTACAGCACCGGGAATGTAAGTGGTGATACTTCAGGCGGGCTGGTGGGAAGCAATAGTGGCACTATCAGTAATTCCTACAGCACCGGGAATGTATACGGCGAGGTTTTATCAGGTGGGCTGGTGGGAAATAACAGCGGCTCTGTCAGCAGTTCGTATAGTACTGGAAATGAAAATGATAATCTTCAAGGTGAGGCAGGCGGGCTGGTGGCGTATAATACCGGCTCTATCAAAAATTCATACAGTACCGGGAGCGTCAGTGATAGCGGTGGTTATGGTAATGCGCAAGGCCAGGCAGGCGGGCTGGTGGGATATAATGGGACGGGTGCTACCATTACTGACGCCTACAGCACTGGAAATGTAAGCGGCAGTACAAACCTTTCTTATGATGTCGGCGGACTGGTGGGAGAAAACCAAGGCACTATTACTAATTCCTTTAGCACTGCTGGAAGTGTAAGCGGTAATCTTGCAGGCGGATTGGTGGGGTATAATAACGGCGGCACTGTCACCAATTCTTACTATACGGACAATATAAGCAGTGCCGGCGGCACCTATGATCCCAGGGGCGCTTCAGATTTTTATTTCCCCACGAACCCCGTCTATGCTATCGGTACTTCAAGCGGCTGGGATATCACTACCCCTGTATGGTTCTTCTCGGGCGGGCTTCCGCTGTTGGCCTTTGAGAATAATAGCGGTCATAGCTACTATTACTGGGACGGGAAGACTTCAACTAATTGGTTGACAGCTTCCAATTGGGTGGGCAACGCAGTACCCGTGGCCAATGCAAATATCGTCATAGACACTGGAACGTATAATCCCATCCTTCCTTCTAACATAACTTCTTCGTTGATGTTGGTCGCTCCCGGAGCGTTACTTAATCCCAGCACATTTAAACTTACAAGTACAAATCTCAATGACTACGGCACGCTGGATGTGATGGCATCAACCTTTGGCACTAACTATGCCTTCGGTGCTTTGACATTGGAGAACGGCTCCACCGTCAATTATGCCGGGGCTGGCCAGACAATAAACACTACCTTGCCTTATTACAATCTGCTTGTATCAGGCAGCGGTACAAAAACGCTTGATGGCCCCACGGTGACAGCCAATAACAATATCACCATTAACCCCGGCGTGACCGTCAGCCTGGGTGCTAATACTACATTTAATGCCGGCAACGCATTGACGATGAGCCCGACGGCTACCATCACAGGAGGCGGCTATAACTTATCTTTATCAGCCTTAAATGCCTCGACACTGGGCAACATTAATAATGTCGGATTATTTACCTTAAGCTTAGCGTCTGGTACAACGCCTGTAACCTTTACTTCAAATTCCAGCTCTACCTTCCAGGTCAATACAGTCCAGACCAATTATGGGACCCTTCTTTCAAGGAGTGTGGGGACAGGGACATCTGCTAATCCGATCATGATCTATTCTGATTCTAATGCTCCGGGAGGCTTGGAGTATATCCCGACCTCAGGCTTGGGTCTTTATTACAAGGTTGCCAACAACATCAATGCCGCTGAAACATCACAATGGAACAGCGGGGCAGGATTTACACCAATAGGTAATTCTTCGACGCCGTTTACAGGGTCCTTTAACGGCAACAGTCTTAACATATCCAATCTTATGATAAATAATAATTCCACTGACGTGGGATTATTCGCATATACATCCAGCACAGCCGCGTTTTCAAACATACAACTTAGTAATGTTAATGTAACGGGAGGATATTATGTCGGCGGGCTGGTGGGATGGAATAACGGTGCTTCTATCAATAATTCATATATTACTGGAAGTGTAAATGGTCCTTATTACAGCAATGCTGTGGGCGGGCTGGTAGGAATCAATTATGGTGCAATCACAAGTTCATACAGTACTGCAAATGTAAGCGGTGGTGGTACTGATATAGGTGGTTTGGTGGGATATAATGGTAAAAGTATAAATGGTAATAATGGAACTATCAATAATTCATACAGTACTGGAAGTGTCAGCGGCGGTGCTTATGTAGGCGGATTGGTAGGATATAATTACTATGGCGGTTCTATCACTGATTCATACAGCACTGGAAACGTAAGCGGTAGTGGCGCTGTAGGCGGGTTGGTTGGAGAGAATAACGGTGGTTCTATCACCAATGCATTTACTACCGGAAGCGTAAGCGGCAGTCAGGCCGTGGGCGGGTTAGTAGGACAGAATGCTGCGGGCACTATCACCAATTCTTATTATACGGACAATGCGTATGGCAGTCAGGGCGGCACCTATGATCCCAATGGTGCTTCAGATTTCTATTCTCCATTGAATCCCGTCTATGCTATTGGTACCACAGGTGGATGGGATATCCTTACTCCTGTATGGGACTTCTATACTAATCAGCTTCCGCTGTTGGCCTTTGAGAAGAACACCACTAATATTTATTCTGTCTGGAGCGGTGCGACTTCAACCAATTGGTCGACAGCTTCCAACTGGGTGGGTAATGCCGTACCCGGCGCAACGGCTAATATTTTCATCGATGCCAGGCCGAATAATCCAGTTGCCGCCTCCAACATAAGTTTATCAACGATCTTGATCGGTCCCGGAGCCATACTTAATCCCAGCACATTCAAGCTTACAGGCACAAGCCTGGATGACTATGGCACGTTGGATGTGCTGGCATCAACGTTTGGCGGCAACTATACCTTCAGCGGTACTACGACATTGGAAACCGGCTCCACCGTCAATTATGCCGGTGCTGCCCAGACAATAAACAGTAGCTTGCCGTATTACAATCTGCTGGTTTCAGGCAGCGGCACAAAAACTCTTAGTGGTCCGACGGTGACGGCCAATAACAATATCACCATTAATCCTGGTGTGACCGTTAGCCTGGGGGCGAACACTGCATTTAATGCTGGTAATGCCTTTAGCATGAGCCCGACTGCTACCATCACGGGAGGCGGCTATAACTTATCTTTATCAGCATTAAATGCCTCGACACTCGGCAATATTAATAATGTCGGTTTGTTTACCTTAAGTTTAGCTTCAGGTACAACACCCGTAACCTTTACCTCAAATTCCAGTTCTACCTTCCAGGTCAATACAGTACAGACCAATTATGGCACCCTTCTTTCAAGAAGTGTGGGGACAGGGACATCTGCTAATCCCATCATGATCTATTCTGATTCTAATGCTCCGGGGGGCTTGGAGTATATCCCGACCTCAGGCCTGGGTCTTTATTACAGCCAAGCCAATAACATCAACGCGGCAGAGACATCACAATGGAACAGCGGAGCAGGGTTCACGCCGATAGGTAACATTGCTGCATTTACAGGTTCCTTTAATGGCAACAATTTCAACATATCTAATCTCACGATAAATGACACTTCAATTTCTTACGAAGCGTTATTTGGAAATACATCCAGCACAACCGTGCTTTCGAACATAAATCTCAGTAATGATAATATAACAGGACCGGGTTATGTCGGCGGCCTGGTGGGATATAATGCAGGCTCTATCACTAATTCATCCGCTGCTGGAAATATAAATGGTAGCGGTAATTATGTAGGCGGCCTGGTGGGCGCTAATGCCGGCTCCGTCAGTAAATCATATACTACCGGAAGCGTCAACGGTGGTTATGAGACAGGCGGCCTGGTGGGTGAGAATTACGGCGGTACCATCAGCAATTCATACAGCAACGCCAATGTCAATGTAAGCGGCAGCGGCAGCAATGCAGGCGGCCTGGTTGGAACAAATTATAATGGTTCTATCAACAGTTCATACAGCACCGGAAACGTAAGTGTCAGCGGCGGTAATTATGCGGGCGGATTGGTGGGGTATAACGAAGGTTCTATTACCAATGCCTTTAGTACCGGCAATGTAAGTGATAGCAGCGGGAATGATGTCGGCGGCCTGGTGGGGGTAAATGAAGGCGGATCTATCACCGACGCATACAGCACCGGAAGCGTGACCGGCAGTGATTATGTCGGCGGGCTGGCAGGATTGAACACTAAAGACATATATGGTGATATCGGCACCATTACCAACTCATTTACTACCGGAAGTGTGACTGGCACTGGCAGCAATGTCGGCGGGTTAACGGGAAGCAATGCCGGCACCATCACCAATTCTTACTTTGGCAGTGCGGCATCTTTTTATTCTCCAGTGAATCCTGTTTATAATATCGGCGGCAGCAATGGGTGGAATATACTTACCCCCATATGGGATTTCTATACCAATAAGCTCCCGCTTTTGGCCTTCGAGAATATTGCGGCTAATATCTATTCTGTCTGGAGCGGGGCGACTTCAACCAACTGGTCAACAGCTACCAACTGGGTGGGTAATGCCGTACCTGGCGCAACAGCTAATATTTTCATCGATGCCAGGCCGAATAATCCGGTTGCCGCCTCCAACATAAGTTTATCGACAATCTTGATCGCTCCCGGAGCCATACTTAATCCCAGTACATTCAAGCTTACAGGCACAAATCTTGATGATTACGGCACACTGCAGGTGATGGCATCAACGTTTGGCGGCAACTATGCTTTTAGCGGTACCACGACTTTGGAAAGCGGCTCCACCGTCAATTATGCTGGCGCTGCCCAGACAATAAACAGCGGGTTATCTTATTACAATTTGATCGCTTCAGGCAGCGGCACAAAGACCCTTAATGGCACAACAACGGTAAGCAACAATCTTACCAATAGCGTAACTTTTGACCTCAGCGGCCAGTCCTTGACAGTAGGCGGTATCCTTGCCAATAACGGCACGCTTAAGCTGGTGGGAAGCGAGACGCCTTCCATCGGCACATTCACCGATAAAGGCACCACCGATTATTATGGAAGCGGCACCTATACCATCAAGCCTTTGGGCATCTACAACAATCTCCAGTTCGATAATGGAACGTTTAAATTAGGAGGGACATCGGTATTCACGGCCAACGGTAATATTACGGTTGATGCCAATGTCAACCTTGACCTGATAGCCAACACAAGTCTTGTGGCAGGCAATGGTGGAACCAGCGGGGCATTTACGATGAACCCGACCGCTACCATAGCAGGAGGTGGTTACAATTTATCTTTGTCAGCATTAAATGCCTCGACGCTGGGCAACATTAATAATGTCGGTTTGTTCACCTTAAGTTTGACTTCAGGGACGACACCGGTTAAATTTACCTCAAACTCCAGTTCTACATTCCAGGTCAATACAGTACAGACCAACTATGGCACCCTTCTTTCAAGAAGTATCGGGACCGGAACATCCGCCAACCCCATCATGATCTATTCTGATTCCAATGCACCGGGAGGCTTAGAGTATATTCCGACGTCAGGCTTTGGTCTTTATTACAGCCAAGCCAATAACATCAACGCCGCCGAGACATCCCAATGGAACAGCGGGGCCGGATTTGTACCGGTAGGCAGTCCTGCGAAGCCATTTACAGGCTCCTTTAACGGCAATAGTCTAACTATATCCAATCTGGCGATAAGCGCTCCCACCACCAGCTATATAGGACTTTTCGGGTACACCTCCAGCACGTCCAAACTTTCAAACATAGGACTGACCAATATTTCCATGACGGGTTTTGACAATGTGGGAGGCTTAGTGGGATGGAACAACGGCGGTGCCATCAGTAATTCATACACGACCGGAAGCATATTCGGCATCAATGGTTTTAGCGCGACGAATCAAAACATTGTTGTCGGCGGCCTGGTGGGAGAAAATCTTGGTTCTATCACTAATTCATATAGCAGTGTGAATGTGGACGGTAATATTAATATAGGCGGTTTGGTGGGGGTCAATGCAACCGGTGGTACTATCACTAACTCACACAGTACTGGAAACGTAAGTTTCTATTATATTGATGAAACTGCAGGCGGGCTGGTGGGAAGCAATGCCGGTACCATCACCGGTTCATATAATACTGGAACCGTAAGTGGTGATTATACAGGCGGCCTGGTGGGAAATAATTCCGGCACCATCACTACTTCATACAATACTGGAAATATAACCAGCGAGGTTTACGCAGGCGGCCTTGCCGGAGAGAATTCCGGTTCAATCAGTAGATCTTATAACACGGGGACTGTAGGTAACTATACCCAAGGTGCTACCGGCGGCTTGGTGGGATATAACACCGGTTCTATCAGCAACACCTACAGCACGGGAAATGTAAGTGATGCCACCAATATTGCTACTTCACAAGCTTATGTAGGCGGTTTTGTGGGGGACAACACAGGGACCATTAAGAATTCATACAGCAGCGGCAGTGTAAACGGCGGTATTGATGTAGGCGGTTTCGTGGGGTTAAACAGCGGCAGCATCACGAATTCATTTACTACGGGTAATGTGAGTGCTACTAGTTACTCTTTGGTCCTGGGCGGTTTCTCGGCAGTTGACGGCACGGGCTCTTCTATTATCAATTCTTACTATACGGACAACATAGGCAGTGCCGGCGGCACCTATGATCCCAATGGCGCCTCAGATTTTTATTCCTCGACGAACCCTGTCTATGCTATCGGCACTCCAGGCGGCTGGAGCACTTCCATATGGAAGTTCAATCCTACCGGGCTTCCAACCTTGATTTGATGCCTTAACGCATCCTGGCCAATCGAATAAGTTCCTTACAAATACTTCTTAACATCTTTTTATGCGGTTTTTCTTGTAAAACATAAATACTTGACATGTCAAGTATCTTGTGGTATCTTGATGTCATGGATTATTTCAAGGCATACGGCATAGAGGTCGGCCAGGGCAAATACCATGAAGAAACAATTTACGGCATTGTCCTGGTGTACACGGCGATCTTTAACGGGATCGCCTCCTACCTTGACCGATACGGTTTGACACCGGCTAAATTCAACGTACTGATGGTCATCAAGCACCAGGGCCAACAGAAGGGCATCAGCCAAATTGATATCGGCAATAGGCTCATGGTGACAGCTTCCAACATGACCCGTTTGCTTGAAAAATTGGGCCGTGAAGGACTTATCGTCCGCTCAGCTCTCATCGGTGATAAAAGGGTCAAGGTCATTAAAGTCACACCTAAAGGCTCAAAACTTCTGGATTCGGCATGGCCGGGTTATGAAGCGACAGTTAAGAAATTGGCCGCGCATTTATCCAAAGAAGAGCAGAAAATCATAGCCCGTTTAACACAAAAATGGTTTTATTCGTTGCGTCACTAAGGAATTTATGCAGACCATCGCCATCATAGGCACAGGTATCTCCGGCATGAGCGCGGGTTACTTTTTGCGTGATCTTTTCGACATCACTTTTTACGAAAAGCAAGATTATGCCGGGGGCCATACCAACACCTTGACCATTAAGGAAGGTGACCAGGATATCTATATTGACTCCGCTTTTATGGTCTATAATGAGCCCACCTATCCCTTGCTCACACGGTTATTCAAGGAATTGAAGATAGAGACCAAGCCGGCGTCCATGTCTTTCAGCGTGCAGCATGTTCCGTCGGGACTGGAGTATTGCGGGACCGGCCTTAACGGTCTTTTTGCCCAGCGCCGCAACATTTTTAACCGCCCTTACATCAAGATGCTTTTGGAGATCGACCGCTTCCGCAAAGAAGCTGCTGAAGTCCTGGAGAATCCCTATTTTAACTCGTGGACCTTGGCGCAATACATGCGCGACAAAGGCTACAGCGAAGATTTTTTACAGAAATTTTTGGTTCCCATGAGCTCGGCGGTGTGGTCAACCCCAGCTGACACCATGCTGGAATTTCCCGTGCAGACGCTGGTGCGTTTTTTTAATAATCACCGTTTCCTCAGTTTGGATGGACAGCTGGCTTGGCGCACCTGTGTCGGGGGCAGCCGTCAATACCGCGATAAGATCATGGCTTGCTTTGGCAACCGCGTGTGGACCAGGCACGCGGCTGTCAGGATCAAACGCGAAGCTGATAGGGTCTGTGTCACGGACTCAACAGGCAAGACCCTCATCTACGACAAGGTCATATTGGCCTGCCATGCCGATGAAGCTTTAAATTTATTGGAAGACCCCACGGTCTTGGAATCGTCTTTATTAAGCAAATTTCCTTATGTGTCCAACAAGACCACCCTGCATACCGACGATCGCGTGATGCCTAAGCTCAAAGGGGTATGGTCCTCATGGAACTACCGCATTCACGAGGACAGCGGCGGCAGGGCGCTAACGACCACGGTTTATTGGATGAACAGCCTGCAGGGGGTCTCAAAAAAGAAAAATTATTTTATTTCCATCAATGATCCCGGCCTGGTTGATGCCGAAAAGATTTTGTGGGAAAAGAGTTATACTCATCCTTTATATACGGCCCAGGGGCAGGAAGCCCAATTTCGCCTGCAGGAGCTTAATGGAAACGGCGTGACATTTTTTGGCGGCGCCTATTTTCGCTATGGTTTTCATGAGGATGGGCTGATGTCCGGACTGGCGGCCGCCAGGGCTGTGGTGGGGGGCGAGGTGTGGCCATGAACTCCTGCCTTTATGAATGCACCATCATGCATGACCGCCAAAAGCCCAAACGCCACCGCTTTGTTCATAAGATTTTTATGTTCTATCTGGATCTGGATGAACTGCCGCAACTGTCAGGTTTCAGCTGGCTTTTAGGCCACAATCAAAACAGGGTCTATAATTTTAAGGATGATGACCATATTTCTTCAGGTTTTGCGTCGGTGAAGGACAATATCCGCGCCTACTTGAAAAAGCAGGGGGTAGAACAAAAGATACACCGCATCCAATTAATGACCAATGTGCGCACCTTCGGTTATATTTTTAATCCTGTGTCCTTTTACTTTTGTTTTGATGCCAATGATGCCCCGGTCTGTGTGGTCAGTGAGATCGGCAATACCTTCGGTGAATTAAAATATTTTTATCTGGGGCCCGAGAAGAAGAATACCAAGGCATTCAGCGACCGCCAGGTCAAATATTATTACATTTCTCCCTTTATTGACCTGGACAATGAGCTGGATTTTAGAATACAAGTGCCGGATGAACGCCTGAACATCACCATTGACACGTTAAAGAACGGGGAAAAATTTTTTTGGTCGTCAATGACCGGGCCGCGCAAACCCCTGACAACGGCAACGCTGTTATGGTACACGATCAAATACCCTTTCGTGACCCTCAAGGTGATTTTTTTGATACATTGGCACGCAGCTATATTACACTTTATCAGAAAGGTGGCGCACCATGCTAAAGAAGACAACCCTCAATTGCAAAGAGAGATCCACCGGGCCGGGGTTAAAAACTGACATGACCTTCTCCGAAAAAGTGGTGGACAGGGTATTTGCCCCTTTGAGGCTGGGACAGCTGACCATTAAATGGCCGGATGGCGCTCAAAAGATCTATGGCCATGATCCCGACGGTATTACCGCCCAGATCCACGTGCGCCGCCATGATTTTTTTAAAAAATGCCTGCTCTACGGGGACGTGGGATTCGGAGAGGCCTATGTCGACGGGGATTGGGACACGCCTGATCTGACCCGTGTCATCGAGTGGATGATCCTAAACGTAGAGCACCATCCCACCTTGATGGCGGACACGCACAAAAACCAGCCGGTCAACTGGTTCAGGCTTTTTAATACCCTGGCGCATAAATTGCGCGACAACACGCTCATGGGCAGCCGCCGGAATATCTCCGCCCATTATGACCTGGGCAATGATTTTTTTAAGACGTTTTTGGATTCATCGATGGCTTACTCATCGGCATATTTCAGCAATCCCCGGATGTCGTTGCTTGAGGCGCAGGCGGCCAAATTTGAGGTATGGTGCAAAAAATTAAGGCTTAAGTCCACTGACCGGGTGCTGGAAATCGGCTGCGGCTGGGGAGGCTTTGCCGTCTACGCGGTGCGTAATTATGGCTGTCACATGACGTGCATCACGATTTCCCAGGAGCAATTTGACTATTGCAGGCGGTTGATCAGGGAGCAGGGCCTGGAAGACAAGATCGATCTGCAATTTGTGGATTATAGACACGTGAAAGGTTTGTATGATAAAATCATTTCCATAGAAATGATCGAGGCCGTAGGTCATAAGTTTTTGCCTGTCTATTTTAAACAGATACATCATTTGCTTAAAAAGGACGGGGTGGTGGGCCTGCAGATGATCCTTTCTCCGGACCACCGTTATGACAGTTTCCGCAAGAACGTGGACTTTATCCAAAAACACGTTTTTCCGGGGAGCCTGTTGCCATCGCTCAGGGCCATGCAGAACGCCATTCACCACAGCGGGATTTTGTGCGTGTTTGATTATGAGGACATCTCCATCAGTTATGCGGCCACATTAAGAATGTGGCGCGAGGAATTCAACCGCAATCTAGCGAAGGTCAAGGCCCTGGATTTCGATGAGCCTTTTATGCGCAAATGGAATTATTATTTGTGCTATTGCGAGGCTGCTTTCAGCATGCGCAACATCGCCGTGGCCCAGGTGGTCCTGACCCGGCCGAATAATTATCTTTTAGTTTAATAATTCCCCTCCCTTGATGGGAGGGATTAGGGGAGGGAATAATATGTCCGAAGAAAAGAAAGAAGCAAGCAGCTGTTCATCCAAAGGATGCGGCTGCTGTGCGGGCACTAAATTTATCGTCGGTTTATTGCTGGGTGCTTTTATTTTTGCCGCCGGCATGTGGTTTGCCAAGTCCCATTGTCATGCGGGCGCCCAATTTTGTCCCTTTAGCGCTCCTGCGAAGTAAAAAAGGTGACAAAAAAAAGGTGACAGGTACAATTTTTTAAGAAATTGTACCTGTCACCTTTTTACCTTTTTGCAGGCTCGATATGCACCAGGACATCGGCGATGCCTAAAGACGAGGACATGAGCGCATCCTTGACTTGGTGGCCGATCCCGTGGGCTTGGTGCACCGGCATGTTGCTGTTGACTTCTACATGAATGTCTACGAATAAGTTAAGCCCGCTTTTGCGCACCCGGCATTTTTCAATGGCAACAACCCCCGTAACCCGTCCGGCGATGCTGCGGATGGTCTCTTCGGTTTCAGGGTCAGGCGCGTGGTCCATGATTTCGCTGACGGCCTGCCTGAGCATATTAATGCCGTTAAACATGATGATCCCGCTGGCCGCCAGGGCTGCCCAGTCATCGGCACTTTCATAGGCCTTGCCGCCGATGATGGCAATGGAAATGCCTATAAAGGCAGCGATGGAAGTCAAGGCATCCGAGCGTTGGTGCCATGCTTCTGTTTTAAGCGAAAGGCTGTTGACCGACTCTCCGACGGAAAAGAGAAACCTGAAAAGCGTTTCTTTGATGATGATCACCACCACCAGGACGATCAATGTAAAAAATGCCGGCATGTGGTGAGGTCTCATGATATCAAGGACGCTTTTGACGGCAATACCAATACCTGCCATTAAAAGCACCAAGGACGCTATCATCGCACCCAAAGATTCGGCCTTGCCGTGGCCGTAAGGGTGGTTTTCATCCGCGGGCAGGGCAGAGATCTTAATGCCCCCTATGACCACCACCGACGAAAAAATATCCATGGTGGACTCGATGCCGTCCGCCGTTAAAGCGTAAGAATTTCCTAAGATGCCACTGATGATTTTGAAGGCCGCCAGAAAGACATTGGATGAGAGCCCGATCAGCACGGTGCTGACCCCGTGGTCGAAGCGGTTTGGGGGCTTGGAAGGTATGGGTGCCATCGGTTAATATTAAACCATCCGTGCTCCTCACGCAAGCGCTGTAGGGATAAATTTAAGGGCCTTGACGGATTCTGGTCCTTGATTATAATGGGACATCTATGAGCAATCAGGTGATTTCTTTCGATTATGTATTGACGGCCAAGGCCGGCCAGGTCATCGATGCTTCCGCCAAGGGCAAGCCGTTGATATTTATCAGCGGTTTGGGCCAGATCATCCCTGGGCTGGAAGCTGTTCTGTTGGCCATGGAGCCGGCTGAGAAAAAAACAGTGACCATCGAGGCCAAGGAAGCTTACGGTCTTTATGATGAGAGCTTGATTTATAAAGTCGACCGTTCCAAATTACCTGCCCGGGAAATCAAGGTCGGTGATATGTTCGAGATGGGGCAAGAAGGCAACTTTCTTCCTGTCATCATCACCGTTATCAACGGTGATGAGATCACTTTGGACGGCAACCATCCTTTGGCCGGAGAGGACCTGACCTTTGCGGTTGATATCGTCACCAAAAGACCTGCCACTGCCGAAGAGTTGGCCCATGGCCATGTGCATGGGGCAGGCGGCTGCAATCATTAGTGGGATATTATGAACGTTGCCGTTATTGGTGCTTCAGATAAACCGGAGCGTTTTTCATATCAAGCGCTTGTTTTACTAAAACAAAAAGGCCATAAAGTTTTTCCCGTCCACCAACGCCTCAAGACCATTGAGGGCGCGGCGGTCTATCCTTCCATTAAAGACATTAGCGAACCCATTGACACCGTATCCTTGTATGTAGCTGCGGATATATCTACGGGCATTGCCGCCGATATTCTTGGTGCAAAACCCAAACGCATCATATTTAATCCCGGAGCTGAGAACCCGGCCCTAGCTCAAGCTGCTCAAGCCCAAGGCGTCACCACCATCGATAACTGTACTTTGGTCATGCTTAGAGCGTCGACTTTCTAAGGAACAGGGAATTTTTTTAAAGTCTATGCGGTATCAGCGCGTATTCATTTCGATCCTCATCGGATGGTATCTGATCTTAGCCTCGGGGCATTATTTTAATCAGCGGCCCTTATGGAACGATGAGCAGTGTGTCTTGAGCAGTATCATCACATTAAAGCCCATGGCTTTGTTTACCCAGCCTTTGTTAGGCGGTCAGGCTTTCCCCCGTTTAGATTTGTGGGTTATCCAGCAATTTTCCAAGCCTTTCAATGAAAATCTTTTAGCCCTGCGGCTGTTTTCCTTAATAGCCATGATGGGAGCGTTCTTTATCTGGCTCAAGATCGCCCGCCGTGTATTGGACCATCCATGGGATTTTATTTTGTTTATCAGCTGCTGGTGTGCCTCCATGCCCTTGGTCTATTATGCAGCGGAGCTAAAGCCTTACAGCATGGACGTTTTGGTTTCAGGACTAATAACGTTATTTTTATTGGATCAAAATCAACTCAGAAAAAATACCAGGACCTACCGGACAATATTATTTTGTTTGCCCTGGCTTGGTTTGTGGTCATATCCTGCCGTTTTTCTTCTTTTGCTGCCATTGTATAATCTGATCCGTGACTGTCTTGATGAACGCCGCTGGCTGCCGGAGCTGTCATTTTATTTGGGCGGGTGCATTTTGATGGGCGGCCTGGTGTATTTGTTTGATTTGCGTGTCAGTGCGGCGCATCAGATGGCCATGGTTTGGCATGATTATTTTATTTCTTTCGGTTCATGGAAGGAATTCCTCAATACTTTCGGCAAAGGCATGAATAATTTAATTGCCCGCCGGTTTGCCGAGAGTCCACGATGGGTCAAGGGGCCGTCCCGGATATTTATTGGGTTGGGGGTGGGATATATGTTATTGGCATGTAAGCCTTTGTTCAAAAAGGATCGTTTAATGCTGTACTCGATCGTACCTATTACTTTTGCTATGTTTTTGATACAGCTGCTACTGGCTGTTTTCCGGATTTATCCTTTTGCGGTGCCACGGCTGTCTTTATTTTTTTCTCCCTTGCTCTTATTGATGACGGTGATGGCCATACGCTTTGTCTTTCAACGCCAAAAGATCCTGGGGACCTTTCTTCAGATTATTTTTGCCGTGTACCTGATTTTTGTTTCATCGGGCATAGCCTGGAACGTGTTCATAAAGAAAGATTTGGGCGCGGAATCGACCCTCTACGAAAAGTAGCTCCTTTCTACCTGCCATTTAAAATAAATTGTAATATTAATAGAATTTGTTATAATTAACGTCCTTTGTATTACTCTTTTATTAACAAAGGGTTAGGGACGACATGAGGATTGCATTTTTTTCTTGGGAAGCAGTTCATTCGGTCTTTGTAGGTGGCATTGGTTTTCATGTCACAGAGCTGGCCTGTGCCATGCAGCGCAAAGGCCATGAAGTCCATGTTTTTACGCGCATGGCACGTCCTGATCACCTCCGTTATGAGTGCATTCACGGGGTCCATTACCATCGCTGCTCGTTTACCCCCAATCCCGATTTTATAGAAGAAGTGGCCAATATGTGTCGTTCTTTTGTCGATGCCTTTCTTGAAACAGAACGGTATATCGGGCCGTTCGATGTGATCCATGGGCATGATTGGCTGACGACCATGGCCCTGGAATGGATCAATAAAGCACGGCGGCACAGGACTGTTTTTACTATTCATTCGACGGAATATGGCCGCTGCGGGAATAATTTTTTTGAAGGTAATTCCAACCGTATCCGCCACCTGGAATGGCTGGGTTCCTATTGCAGTGACCGGGTCATCACCGTATCCAATGCCTTGAAGAATGAGGCGATGTGGATGTACAGCATTCCTGAATCTAAAGCAGACGTTGTTTATAACGGCATTTGTTATTCGGATTTTGACCATTGGGTCGACCCGGGGGATGTCAGGCGCCAGTACGCCATTGGCCCCATGGACCCGATGGTGCTCATTGCCGGACGCATGGTTTACCAAAAAGGCCCGGATTTGCTTGTCGCCGCCATTCCTTATATTTTGCATTACCATCCTCATGCCAAGTTCGTTTTTACCGGTGACGGGGAAATGCGCCATGAAGTTGAGCGTCAGGCCTGCAATACCGGAGTGTCCCATGCGACACGTTTTTTGGGAAAGCAAAATCCGCAGGTACTGAGAGATCTTTTTAAATCCACTGATTGTGTGTGCGTTCCCAGCCGTAACGAGCCTTTCGGCATCGTTATCCTGGAGGCCTGGAGTGCCGGAAAACCTGTTGTCGCCACGGTCAACGGGGGCCCCAATGAAATCGTTTGGCACGACGTCAATGGGTTAAAGATCCAGGACAATCCGCAATCCATTGCCTGGGGGGTCGGTACGGTGTTCCAGGATTTTGATCACGCCCGGTGGATGGGGCACAACGGCAGGATGACGGTTGAATCAGCTTTCTCATGGGATGTCATTGCTGATGAAACCCTGGCTGTTTACAGCTAAAAGGTATTGATATGGCACAATCCAGTTTTGAATCAACCCAGCTTCCTGCCTTGGAGCCGCACACCCATTGCGTGCTTATCCCTCGTGACCCTAATTATATCTATGCTTATTGGGACTACACCCAGCAAGACATTGACAGTACCCGTAACAAGCTCAAATTTGAAAGCGGGGATGCCCGGCTTATCCTGCGCGTTTATGACACTACGGCCAACAACACCTGGGATATCGATGTGGGCTTTTCAGCTAAAAATTGGTACATCCACGTATGGCAGGACAATGCGGATTATCGTGCTGAGCTTGGGATCATTTCCAGTAAAGACCATTTTATTTCCCTGGTGCGCTCCAACATTGCGCACACGCCCCCTAAATCGGCCTCGCAACGCAATGATCTGATATGGCAGGATATCAAGGCCCACAAGGAATCACAACCCTACCTCAAGCAAGCTATTAATGAGCGTTACCAAGCCTTGACGCAAAAACAGCCCAAGCACAAGCCCCAACAATCAACGAAACAAAAGATCTACCATTTGACCGCCCAGGACATCCGCGCTTATTACATGAAGGTTTTTTCCGGGGTTTCCAGAAAGGGCAGGGGCAGGGCAGCTTCGATGGAAGAAATTTTGAAAAGAAAATCAGGAAGCGGGTCCTGGCAAAAGGTCCAGCCGCTGATCACAAATCTGGAATTAATAGAGCGCATTCATCCGGGCTCTTCAGAGGCGCAGACGATGGAACAAAAAGGGGCCAGTGAAAATCTTTTTAATCTTTCGGCAGGGGCCAGCGAAGGGCGGTTGAAAAAGAGGGAATTTTTTTTTGAGATCTGGACGGAATTGATCGTCCACGGCAGAACAGAGCCTGATGCGAAGGTCTTTCTACTTGACAAAAACCCTACAACGAACGAAGCAATTGGGCCTTTTGACAAGGGGATCAAATTAAATCCCGACGGGACATTCTCTTTGCGCTTTGCCCTTCCGGACGGCGAAATTCCCCTTAAATTCATCGCCCAGTCTTCGGACGCCGTTGAGCAGCGCCATATCAACACGCGCGTTGAACGCGAAAAAACAATCGCTTTCCCCAAGATGTTAAAGGAATTCCATGGATAAAAAACCAAAAGGGTACCTGGCCCTTGTCCTTCATGCTCATTTGCCGTTTGTCCGCCACCCGGAAGAAAATTATTTCCTTGAAGAGAACTGGCTGTTTGAGGCCATTACCGAGACCTACATTCCTTTGATCCGGGTCTTTGAATCGCTCGTGCGTGATGATGTTGATTTTCGCGTGACGATGTCAGTGAGCCCGACTTTGGCGGCCATGTTCAGCGATCCCCTGCTGCAGGACCGCTATGTACGCCATATCAACAAGCTCATAGAGCTGGCGGAAAAGGAAATAGAGCGCACGGCCCATGATCCTCAATACCACGGGCTGGCGCTGATGTATTACACCCGCTTTATCGACGCCCGCGACATCTTCATCAATCATTATCAGCGCAACATTGTTAACGCCTTTAAGAAATTCCAGGAAGCGGGATGCCTGGAGATCATTGCCTGCTGCGCAACGCACGGCTTTCTGCCGAATTTAAACATCAATGAGTCTTCGGTGCGGGCACAGATTGAAATCGGCATAGACCAGTACCGCCACCATTTCGGCGTTGCCCCCAAAGGGATGTGGCTTCCTGAATGCGGTTTTTATCCGGGCCTGGACCGTTTGCTCAGAGATGCTGGGATCAAATATTTCTTTTGCGATTCCCATGCGATCATGAATGCGGACCCGCAGCCGCAGTCCGGCGTTTTTGCGCCGGTGTATTGCCCCAGCGGTGTGGCTGCTTTCGGCCGGGACTGGGAATCCTCCAAACAGGTATGGAGTTCAAAGGAAGGTTATCCGGGTGATGCGGACTACCGTGAATATTACCGGGACATCGGCTTTACGTCTGATTTTGAATACATCAAACCCTACATCCATCCCGACGGCATTCGCGTTAATACAGGGATCAAATACTGGCGGATCACCGGTGATACGGAAGTCAAGGAGCCCTACCAGCCGCAGTGGGCCAGGGAAAAAGCTGCCGTACACGCCGGGAATTTTATGTTCAACCGTCAGAAGCAAATTGAACACTTATGCCGTCAGATGGACCGCAAGCCGATCGTCGTGGCCCCCTATGACGCGGAATTGTTCGGGCATTGGTGGTTTGAAGGGCCCCAGTGGATCGATTTTTTGGCCAGGAAGATTTTTTATGACCAGGACACTATTGAGATGGTAACGCCTTCGGAATATTTGAAGGAATATTCCACCAATCAGGTGGCCATGCCAAGCCTTTCGAGCTGGGGATATAAAGGATTCAGTGAGTTTTGGCTCGAGGCCTCGAATGACTGGATATACCCGTATCTTCACGAAGCCGGACGGCTGATGAAGGAGTTGGCGGTAAAGAATTCTGATGTGATCAAAGGTGACTTCCGGAAAAATTTATCCAAGTCCGCGTTGCGTTACCGGGCCCTGAACCAGGCCGCGCGTGAACTTCTTTTGGCTGAGGCCAGCGACTGGCCGTTTATCATGAAGACGGGTACCGTGGTCGCTTATGCAGAAAAGAGGGTCAAGCTGCATTTAAACCGTTTTTATAAATTATTCAATGACTTGAAAGAAGGCTCTGTCAACGAGCTCTGGCTGAGGGAAATAGAGGCCAGGGACAATATATTTTGGAACATGAATTGCGTCAAATATTATTTAGAAAAGAACACCAAACGCCCGGCTTTGGCCTTACCGCGCCTGAAGCCCGGAAAATTTCCGGCAGGGAGGTGAGAAATGAACGATATTATCGATAATTTACCCAATATTTTCGCCCAGCCCGATGAATTCAATGGGGCAAAGAAAAAAAAGTTGTACAGTACTTGTTCAAACGTTGATTTTAACAAAGTGAGGGCCTCTTTCGGCATAGCCCTTCACATGCACCAGCCGACCATTCCGGCCGGGGGCGGGGACATTCGCAGCGCAAGCCTGGTTTCAAACCTGCAGAATATGTTTGAAAACCAGGGGATCGGCGACAATCATAATGCCGGGGTGTTCTTTGATTGTTATCAGCGTTTGTCCCGGATCATACCGGATTTAGTCAAAGAGGGGAAAAGTCCCCGCATTATGCTGGATTATTCCGGTAATCTTCTTTGGGGGCTGCGCCAGATCAACGGCGGCCAGGCATTGGAAAATTTGAAAAAAATCACCTGTGATAAATCCTATTACCCTTACGTCGAATGGCTGGGAACGATGTGGTCCCATTCGGTGGTCACATCAACGCCCATCCCGGACATCAAGCTTCATATGACGGCGTTCCGCCATCATTTTGCTTCTATTTTTGGCAAAGAGGCCGAGGAACGCATTAAAGGATTTTCCGCGCCGGAGATGCATTTGCCCATTCATCCGGATGTTTGCTATGAATATGTCAAAGCGTTAAAGGAATGTGGTTATGAGTGGCTGATGGTGCAGGAGCATACCATCGAATCCCTTGATGGCCGCGGCATCAGCAATCCCCATTTCCCCCATAAGCTGGTGGCGAAAAATTCCCTGGGGCAGACCCAGGAGATCACCGTCCTTATCAAGACCCAAGGCTCGGACACAAAATTGGTGGCCCAAATGCAGCCTTTGTCAGAGGCGCGCGGGCTCGCAAGGCAACAGTATGGCGCAAAGATGCTCCCCCCGTTTGTCTGTCAGATCGGCGACGGTGAAAACGGCGGCGTGATGATGAATGAATTCCCTCCTATGTATATTCAATCCATTCAAAGCGTTAATACGGAAGGCACGGTCGCCTTGAATGGCTCGGAATATCTGGAATTTTTGGAAGAGGACGGCATCAATCCCGCTGATTTCACACCGGTGCAGCCAATCTCCCAGCACCGCATCTGGCAGAAGGTCAAGAAATTCGAGCCGCAAGCCGTTGACAAGGCAATCCAGGAAATCCAGAAACAGGATTCTTCCTTCAATCTTGATAAGGGCTCATGGACCAGCGACCGCGATTGGGTCAAGGGATATGAACAAGTGCTTGACCCGATTAACCAATTGAGCGCTGCTTTTCATGCAAAATTCGATCAAAAAAACACGGACCTGGGTTCCCGCCAGTACAAAGAAGCCTTTCTCTATCTTCTGTTGTCCCAGACAAGTTGTTTCCGTTACTGGGGGCAGGGAATATGGACCGATTACGCCAGGGAGCTTTGCCGAAGAGGCATGGAGGCCATTACCAAGGGACAGGTGTCACTGTCTTCTCAAGTGGCGTCTTCAAAAGAGGCCCTCAAGGCCCTTATACCGGACACCCATAAAAGTTTAGGGAAAGATTTGCTTAGTCTTCCGGAAGTCGTCCAGGAAATTGAAAAACATAAATGGTGTGAAAGCCAAAAAGCCGGCCGTGATGTCGGTTTTGAATGGGCCAGCGAAGACTGGCTTAAGAATTACGCCGACAAATGGAGACAGGGCCATCGATGAAAGAACAGCTGATGAACATGACAGAACCCTTTATTACCGATCACGATGTTTATTTGTTTAAAGAAGGCAGCCACTTTAAACTCTATGAAAAGTTGGGGGCCCATCCCATGGTTGTCGATGGCAAGCCGGGGGTGCATTTTGCCGTATGGGCGCCCAATGCGCAAAAAGTTTCGGTCGTCGGTAATTTCAACCAATGGCGGCGTGACGCGCATCCTTTAAAAGCCCGCTGGGATTCTTCAGGCCTTTGGGAAGGGTTTATCCCTGGGTTGGCCAAAGGAGAGGTTTATAAGTATTTTATCATTTCCAGCGACGGTTCTTACAGGGTAGAAAAGCAGGACCCTTTTGCCTTTTACAATGAAGTTGCCCCGAATTTCGGATCCATTGTCTGGGAGCTGGACTATCAGTGGCAGGACGCCCAATGGATGAAGGACCGCAGCCACAAGAACAGCCTGGAGGCGCCCATTTCCATTTATGAGATCCATATAGGCTCATGGAAAAGGGTCGTGGAAGAGGGCAACCGTCCTTTGACATACCGGGAGTTGGCCCAAGAACTGCCTAAGTACCTGCAGGAGATGGGCTATACCCATGTCGAATTCTTGCCGGTGATGGAATACCCGTTCTACGGCTCATGGGGGTATCAGACCCTGGGTTATTTTTCTCCCACCAGCCGTTATGGCACACCCCAGGATTTCATGCATTTGGTCGACTGCCTGCATCAGCAGGGCATCGGCGTCATCCTTGATTGGGTGCCGTCGCATTTTCCCACCGATGAGCATGGGCTGGTGTATTTTGACGGAACGCACCTTTTTGAACACGCGGACGCCAAAAAAGGCTACCATCCCGATTGGAAGAGCGCCATTTTTAATTATGGCCGTAACGAAGTAAAGGAATTTTTGATCTCTTCAGCCATGTTTTGGATGGAAAAGTTTCACGCGGACGGCTTGCGCGTGGATGCCGTTGCTTCTATGCTTTACCTGGACTATTCCCGCGGGGATGCATGGATCCCCAACGAGTACGGCGGACGGGAGAACCTGGAAGCCATTAATTTTTTGCGCAGGCTCAACGAAGTGATCTACGGCAATTTTCCCGGCACACAAATGATCGCCGAAGAATCAACCGCCTGGGGCGGGGTGTCACGGCCCACTGTTGTGGGAGGATTGGGTTTCGGCATGAAGTGGAACATGGGCTGGATGCATGACACCCTTGTTTACATGACCAAGGACCCGATTTACCGCAAATACCATCATAATGACCTGACCTTTTCATTTTTATATGCTTATTCCGAGAATTTTATGTTGTCCCTTTCACACGACGAGGTCACCCATGGCAAAGGCGCTTTGGTGGGTAAAATGCCCGGGGATCGTTGGCAGCAACTGGCCAATTTGCGCCTGTTGTTGGGGTATATGTTTGCCCATCCGGGCAAAAAACTTCATTTCATGGGTGCTGAATTCGCCCAATGGGCCGAATGGAACCATGAGCACAGCATTGAATGGCATCTTTTACAGTATGCCCCGCATCAAGGGATCCATCAATGGGTCAAGGATTTAAACCATTTTTACCGTCATGAACCGGCATTATATGAAAGGGACTTTTCGCCCGAGGGCTTTGAGTTTATAGATTTCAGTGATTACCAGAACAGCATCATCAGTTTTATGCGTAAATCCGCCGACAACCGCAGCCAGGTGCTTGCTGTGTCTAATTTTACGCCCCAGACATGGAAGAATTACCGTATCGGCGTACCACAAGAAGGTTTCTGGAAAGAAGTTTTAAACTCTGACTCAGCGGCTTACGGCGGCAGTAACCAGGGTAATGGAGGCGGAGTGCAGGCAGAGGCAAAACCCATGCATGGCAAACCATTCTCGTTGTCTTTAACGATCCCGCCCTTAGGCATTTTATTATTAAAAAAGATTTAAGCTGTAGTTACAAACCAGGAGCCTGCGGCAGGGGTCCTTTTATCGGGAATATGCTATACTTTTGGAAGCTTTATGTAATCTTTATCATATTTTAATATTTTTAAGTTAAAAGAGGGTAACATGCGGGCAGCTGTTAAAAGGCCCAATTGCTTCGACAAGAAAGGTTATTATGCGGGCAGCGGTTATAGATATAGGCTCTTCGTCCATCAAGCTTTTGATCGCGGAAAGCCACGGCGATGATGTCAAGATCATCGAATCGCTTAAGAACATCATTCCTTTAGGCAAATACGTGTTCCTCAAAGGCCGTATCCCTCAGACCATCATCAATCAAACGGCCGCGGTATTGCAGAAGTACAAGGAATCCCTCAAAGAATACGATGTCGAGAATGTCATGGTCATTGCCACCACCGCGGTGCGCGAATCGCGCAACCGCGATATTTTCCTTGATACCGTCCTTCGCAAAACAGGTTTTAAGATCGATGTCTTAAATACAGGGGACGTGGTCTATTACATCGATTATTTCCTAAGCCATAAATTGAAAAAAACCTATCCGATAGACAAGAAAAACCTTTTGATCGCGGAATTGGGCGCCGGATCTTTGGACATGTCAGTCATGGAAAAAGGCCTGACCCTGATGAACATCGGCTTTCCCATCGGCACCTTGCGGCTTTCACAGTTTATGGAAACCTTGGACGGGTCCTTACAGGAAGTGCATGAAGCCACTGAGGAATACATCGAAAATGAGGTCCTTTTCCTTAAGAAAAACAATGCTGATTTGAACATCGACGACATCATCCTTATTGATGAGAATTATTCTGTTTTTATCCAGAACGTGCTGCCCAACAAACGCCGCGAGTCGGATTTTTTCAAATTCAAGGCCACCGAAGCCCAGGAGTTGCTCACACGCTTACGGCAGATGAACGTCGAAGAGATTGCCAACACCTATAATGTCCCGGCGGACATTGCCGGCACTATCACCGGCTATGCCATTATTCTCAACACTTTGTTCAAATTGAATAAAAACGAATACATCTACATTCTCGAGACCTCTTTGTCCGAGGCCATCCTGGCGCACCTGCTTTTTAAATTTGACATGACCGAAGGTGACAATAAGTTGAGCCAGCTGGTATCGGTGGCGCATTTCCTGTGCCGCAAGTACGGCATGGACCTCGACCACCTCAAGCATGTGGCGTCCATGACCGACCAGCTTTTCAACGATTTCAAGGGCATTTTGGGCCTTAAAGAAGAAGACCGTCTATATCTTTTGTTGGCTTCTTATCTGCATGACATAGGCTCGTTTGTCAATAACCGCTCGCACCACAAGCACAGCGAATACATCATCAGTTCCCTGAACCTGTTCAGGTTGACCGAGCACGAGATCAATATCATCGCCTGTATCGCCCGTTATCACCGGCGCTCGTCACCTTTAAAGACCCATTTGCTGTATAACTCCCTGGCATCTGAAGAGCAGATCTCAGTGCAGAAATTAAGCGCGCTGCTGCGTGTTGCCAATTCACTGGACAGGTCACATAAACAGAAGGTCAAAAAAATGGAAGTCAAATTCAATGCCGCGGGGGATGCGACGATCGTGGTCTACACCCATGAAAATTTTCTCTTGGAAAAAGAGAATTTCCTCGAGAAAAAAGAGCTGTTTGAGGAAATCACGGGTAACAAGCTGACCTTGACAGTAAGGACGCAGGATTAAGATAAGATGGAAACCAAAGACAAATTTATTCATAGGGACCTAAGCTGGCTGGAATTCAACCGCCGGGTCCTGGAAGAAGCCGCCGACGAGCGCAATCCGCTTTTGGAGCGCGTTAAATTCCTAGCCATCTTTACCAGCAATCTCGACGAGTTTTTTATGGTGAGGATGTCAGGGGCCAGGAAACTTTTGGCTTCCGGTTATAATAAGCGCGACCAATTCGGTTTTTATCCGCAGGAACTTTTCACGGAAATCAAGTCCCGCACGGATGATCTGGTCAAAAGGTTTTATGAAGTTTACCAGGGCCCTGTGAGGGACGCCCTGGAAGGTGAAAAGATCTTTATCAAAAAATCCGAAGAGCTGACTCTCGAACAAAAAAAATACGTGCAGCGTTTTTTTGACACCACCCTTTATCCCATCATCACCCCCATGGCGGTCGACGGCGGCCATCCTTTTCCGGTGCTGCCTTCGCGCACTATTGCCTTTGCCGCCAACATCATCCGTTCCGAGAAAAACCACCTGGCCATCGTCCCTATCCCCACATCCGTGCCCCGTTTGTTGAAAGTGCCGGCGGAAGGCGAGGAATCGGTGTATGTATTGACCGATTATCTGATCAAGGAAAATCTGGCGCAATTCTTTAAAGGTTATAAGATCCAGGACGCCTCGCTGTTCAGGGTCCTGCGCGACAGCGAGCTGGAAGTGGATGAAGGCTTTGCGCCGGATCTGCTCAAGGCCCTGGAGAAGGAATTAAAAAAACGCTCGAGTGCTAAGGCGATGTATCTGCAGATGGAAAAAGGGACATCCCCGGAGCTTTTGGAAGTTTTGTGCAGCGGCATTGATTTCCCCAAGGAAGAAGTGGTGTTCACTTCCTCGGACCTGGACCTGACATTCCTGTATGACCTGTCTTCCTCGACGGAAAAACCCCAGTTGCGTTTTCCCAGTTTTACTCCTTCTAAATCCGTCCATGAAAATATTTTTGACAAGATCAAGGACGAGGATTTTATCATCCATGTGCCGTACCAGTCTTTTCTGCCGACGTGCGAACTTATCGCCGCGGCGGCCAAAGACCCGGATGTTTTGGCCATTAAGATGACGCTTTACCGCACCAATGAGGATTCGGCCATCATCAAGGCCCTGATGGAGGCGGCCAAAAACCGCAAGCAGGTCACCGTGGTCGTTGAGATCAAGGCCAGGTTTGAAGAGGAGAAAAACATCCAGTGGTCGCGTGAATTGGAGCAGGCAGGCTGCCATGTGATCTACGGGATCGCGGGTCTTAAGATCCACTCCAAGATGACCCTGATCGTGCGCAAGGAAGAAGGCCGCATCCGCCGTTACGTGCATTTAGCAACGGGCAACTATAATGAGAAGACGGCCAATATTTACACGGACATCGGGTTTTTCACGGCCAACGATGATTTTGCCCGCGACGTCGCGGACGTATTTAACGTCATCACCGGCTATTCCCTGCCAAGCCCCTGGAAGAGGGTGATTTCCTCTCCGCATGATTTGCGCAAATATTTTTTTGACCTGATCGACAAGGAAATCCAGGCCCAGCAGGCGCATAAGAACGGCTTGATCATTGCCAAAATGAACGCCCTGGAAGACCCGCAAATGATTGAGAAATTGTATACGGCTTCCCAGGCGGGTGTTAAAATCAGGCTGATCGTGCGCGGCATCTGCTGCCTGGTGCCGGGGGTGGAGGCTTTAAGCGAGAACATCGAGGTGCGCAGCATCGTCGGCCGTTTCCTGGAGCATTCACGCATTTTTTATTTTAACAATAACGGCAACGGGCGCGTATTTTTGTCCTCGGCAGACTGGATGACGCGCAATTTGGACCGCCGTATCGAGCTCTTGTTCGAGATCACCAAGCCTGAGATCAAAAGCCATCTGCAATTTATCCTGGACAGTTATTTCAGGGACACCCGCAAATCCAGGAGTTTAAGGAGCGACCGTACCTACGGCCGTATTAAAAAAGAAGGCGCTGCTTTCGACGTGCAGGAATATTTTATCAACCACTATACAAGATAAAATGAACTACTATATCGGCCTTGACATAGGCGGCACCAAGATTGCGGGGGCCCTGGTTTCAGCCTCAGGCAAGATCGTAAGCCGCACCAAGACATCCACCCCTAAAAAGGTCAAGGCTAAAGACATTTACAATTGCGTGACCGATGCTATCGATGAATTGATCCACGCGGGCGGTATCAAAATCGCGTCCATCAAAGGGATCGGGGTCGGCGTTCCCGGCATTGTGGACACCCGCAACAATCATATCCTGGCAGCCCCCAATATCGCCCTCACCGGTTTCCCCCTGAGCGCTTCGTTAAAACGGAAATACCACAAGCGGGTGGTCATGACCAATGATGTCAATGCCGGACTATTGGGCGAGGCCTGGCTGGGCGCTGCCAAAGGTCTGTCGCATGTGGTGGGTATTTTTCCGGGTACTGGTGTCGGGGGAGCTGTCATCATTGAGGGTAAATTGCTTTTAGGCGCCCAGGGTGCGGCCACGGAGTTAGGCCATGTGATTGTGAGCCTGGATGGTCCGTTGTGCCATTGCGGCAACCGCGGGTGCCTGGAGGCCTTGACCAGCCGCTGGGCCATTGAACGGGACATCCGTCTGGCTGTTAAGTCCGGGAAAGAGACAATGGTCACAGAGCTCAATGACGGCAAATTAGACATGATCAAAAGCCGGATATTAAAAGAGGCATTGGCCAAGAACGATGCCGTGGTCAGATCAGTCATGGCCCGTGCGGCCGTGGTCCTGGGGAAAACAGCTGTTTCTTTAAATCATACGTTTAATCCGCAAGCTATTATTTTTGGCGGGGGAGTGATCAAGGCTTGCGGCCATTTTATCCTGCCTATTGTAGTCAAAGAAGTTAACGCGGACCCTTTCTTTAAGAAATTCAATACCTGCCGTATCCTGCCCTCGAAACTGGGTGATGACGCTGTGATGCTCGGCGCCGCACGTCTTGCCCAGCAGCCGTAGACCTCTCCTATAATAATTATTCATCCCTTACGGATGCTTGGTTTTAGAACAGGAATGCTATTCGCATATTGACGCCAGGGTATATAGAGACTAAAATACTCTATTATCTTAAAAAGGCCGTTCATCTAAAAAGAAATTCAAGGAAGGAGCTGTGTTCATGAAAGAAAAAATCATCGAGGCAGCAGGAAAAACATGGCGGTTTTTAGGCCAAAACGGCGAAACCAACGTCGGTCAACTGTCCAAAGCCATGAAGGAAAAAGATGAAGTGGTGCTTCAGGCCCTGGGTTGGCTGGCCCGCGAGGATAAGATCAGCTATTCCATTAAGAACCGCCGCACCTTTGTTTCTTTGGTGGAAGGTGAATTGCACGCCTTTAATGCGGTCGTTTACCATATGAACGGCAACGGTAAACCCAAGTAAGGAAGGGAGTTTTTTTTGAACAGGTTTATTTGTATACATGGCCATTTTTATCAGCCTCCACGGGAAAATCCGTGGCTGGATGAGGTGGAAGTACAGGATTCAGCCTATCCTTACCATGACTGGAATGAGAGGGTCACGGCAGAGTGCTATGCCCGCAACGCCGCCGCGCGTATTTTAGACGAGAAGCGCCATATCGTTGATATTGTCAATAATTATTCCAGGATCAGCTTTAATTTCGGCCCTTCGCTTTTGTCATGGATGCAGGGCAAAGACCCTGAAATTTATGCGGCTGTCCTGGAAGCGGACCGTTTAAGCCAGCAGAATTTTTCCGGCCATGGCAGCGCCATGGCCCAGGTTTATAATCATATGATCATGCCCCTGGCCAACAGCAGGGATAAACGCACACAGGTGATTTGGGGCATCAAGGATTTTGAGTCACGGTTTAAGCGAAAACCGGAAGGTATGTGGCTGGCTGAGACCGCGGTGGACTTAGAAACGTTGGATCTGATGGCGGAACAGGGGATCAAGTTTACGGTCTTGGCACCCCACCAGGCCAAACGCATCAAGCAGGGCGACCAGGAAATGCTCTGGCGTGATGTAGCGGTGGCCAAGGTCGACCCGCGGGTGCCTTACCGCTGTTATTTGCCTTCGGGCAGGCAAATGGCCATTTTCTTTTATGACGGGCCCATTGCCCAGGGGGTGGCTTTTGAAGGGCTGCTTAATAACGGCGAACAATTTGCCAGGCGCCTGACCGATGATTTCAGCGCCGGTAATCCCAATGCCCAGCTTGTCCATATCGCCACCGACGGGGAAACCTACGGGCACCACCATAAATTCGGCGACATGGCCCTGGCCTATTGCCTGCATTATATTGAAAGCAATCAACTGGCCCAATTGACCATTTATGGCGAATTTTTGCAAAAATTCCCGCCCACCCAGGAGGTGGAAATTGTGGAGAATTCCTCCTGGAGCTGCATTCACGGCATTGAGCGCTGGCGTTCGGATTGCGGCTGCTCCACCGGCGGCCAGCCCGGCTGGAACCAACGATGGCGCGCTCCCTTGCGCCAGTCCTTGGACTGGCTGCGCGACCAGATAGCCCCGTTGTTTGAAACCCAAATGGCCGCCTTTACCAAGGACCCCTGGGGCGTGCGGGACCAGTACATCCAGGTCATTTTGGACCGCAGCGAGGAGAATGTGGGGCGTTTTTTACAAAACGTCGCCGGACGCCCCCTCAAGGACGAAGAGAAAATCAAGATCCTTAAGCTATTGGAAATGCAGACCAGTGCCATGCTGATGTATACTTCCTGCGGCTGGTTTTTTAACGAGGTCTCGGGTATCGAGACCGTACAGATCATTAAATACGCGGCGCGCGCCATCCAGCTGGCCCAGGATGTCTCTTCGGTGGGCCTGGAAGAAGGTTTTATCTCCCGTATGGCAGGGGTGATCAGCAATGTGCCTGAGTTCAAAGACGGGGCCCACATTTACCGCACTGTGGTCAAGCCTTCCGTCGTGGATCTTTTGCGCGTCGGCGCCCATTATGCGATGACGTCTCTATTCGAGCAATACGCCTCCCAAACCAACATGTACAGTTATACCGTTAAAAGCGAACAGTATGACCTTAAAGAGGCCGGGCGCCTGCGCTTGGCGGTGGGGCGCGCGCTGGTGCGTTCCAAAGACACCTGGGAACAGGCCGCTGTCTGCTTTGCGGTGCTGCATTTAGGGGACCATAATTTCATCGGTGGTGTTGATTATTTAAATGCCGATGAGTTTGCCAAAATGCGCACCCTCATGACCAACGCTTTTTTAGAGAGCGATATCCCCGGCGTGATCGGGATCATCAAAGACTATTTTAAGTACCATAATTATTCGCTTTGGCACCTGTTTAAGGAAGAACAGCAAAAGATCCTTAACCAGGTCCTGGGATCAACGATGGATGATATTGAAACGAGCTTCCGGCAGATCTATGACCACCATTATCCTTTGATGCAGATCAAAAATGAGATCAGCCTGCCCCTGCCGCGCATGCTGATGACGGTGGTGGAATTCGTCCTTAGCCGGGACATCAGCAAGGTCCTCGAATCCGAAGACGTGGACATCAAACGTTTCAAGCAATTGATCGAAGAAATGAGGCGCTGGTCATTCAAACGCGACCAGGCTGATTTTGCTTTCCTGGCCAGCCAGAGGGTCAGCAGCCTTATGAAGCGTTTGTCAAAAAATCCCGACAACATCCATCTGATGGAAAAGATCATTATCATTTTGGATCTTTTGGCGCAGTTGATCCTGGACATGGACCTCTGGGAGTCCCAAAACATTTATTTTGCGATGGGACGAAAAATTTATCCGGAAATCATTTCCCAGGCCGGGACCGATGAGCTGGCAGGCCGCTGGACGAAACTTTTTGAACACTTAGGCGAAATTCTCCAGGTCAATATCACCACACCGCTTTTGGAAGGCAAGTTGTAAGACCTTTTGATTTCCATGGATAAACGGCACAGCGGCATTTTACTTCACATCACTTCTTTACCCTCCAAATACGGCATTGGTGACATGGGCCCGTTTGCCTACGCTTTTGTTGATTTCGCCGCTTCCTGCGGACAACGCTATTGGCAAATCCTGCCGATCAATCCCACCGACAGCATTAACAGCAACTCACCGTACAGTTGTTCTTCGGCTTTTGCTGGCAATCCGTTGCTGATAAGCCCGGAGATGATGGTCATTGAAAATTTTTTGCAGCCCTCTGATCTTAATACGGCGGTGCCTGTAGGCGGGGAAAAAGTGGAGTATGCCAAGGCAGGGGCATTTAAAGAGAAGATTTTTAATAAGGCTTACCGGCGTTTCCAAAAAAGGGAGGACCGCCAGGATTTTGACAATTTTGTCAGCAGTGAACACTATTGGCTTGAAGATTTCGCTTTATTTACAGTGATCAAATCCATCCATGGCGGCCTGAGCTGGAAAGAGTGGTCCGGGCCTTTGAAGACCCGCCAGCCTCAAGCCCTTGAGGGGTTTGCTGCCCGCTATTCTGCGGACTTAGAGCGGGTCAAATTCATCCAGTATTTATTTTTCCGTCAGTGGCACAAGCTTAAAAGTTATGCCAACAGTAAAAGCATCGCCATCATCGGGGACATCCCCATTTATGTTAATTATGACAGCGTGGAGGTGTGGAGGCATCCGTCTTTTTTTAAGATCGACAGGGAAGGGAACCTGAAATTTATCAGCGGATGCCCCCCGGATTATTTTTCCAGGACCGGCCAACGCTGGGGAAATCCGGTGTATAACTGGGCCCATTTGAAAAAAGTCAGGTACAGCTGGTGGATTGAGCGCATCAACCATGATTTGCAATTGTTCGATCATTTGCGTATTGACCATTTCCGCGGGTTTGCCGGCTTTTGGCAGATCCCCGCCCAGGAAAAATTGGCGGTTTTCGGGCAATGGGTCAGAGGACCGGGGGTGCACTTTTTTAAGGTCCTGGCCAAGCATTTTAAGTGCCTGCCCATTATCGCCGAGGATTTGGGAGAGATCACGCCCGATGTCATCGAATTAATGGAAAAATTCGGCTTTCCCGGCATGCGTGTCCTGTTGTTTGCCTTCAATGGGGACACCAACAGCAATCCGCATGTGCCTGCCAATTATCCGGCCCACTGTGTCGCCTACACAGGGACACATGACAATAATACTGTCCAGGGATGGTACCACCGGGAAGCCAAGCCTTTCGAGAAGGCCAATATCAGCCGGGTTTTGCAGACAAAATTCACCTCCCGGAATTTGCATTGGACAATGATCGAAGTTTTGATGCGGTCCCGCGCCCAAACCGTCATTATCCCTATGCCTGATTTTTTGGGTTTAAGGGAAGAAGCACGCATGAATACCCCTGCCACCAAGGTCAATAACTGGCAATGGCGTTTGAAGGCCAATGCGTTGAGCTTGAGGTTAAGCCGGAAAATTGCCCGTATCATGAAAAAAACAGACAGGTCGATTTGCTAAAAGGAAGAGAGTTAAAGATGAATAAATGGCAGTCAACCCTGGTGATTTTGCTGGTTTTAGCCGGTCTTATAACCGGCGTAAAATTGGCATTGAGCCCCAAGAAAATGGAAATTAATTTACAAACAGCCAGGGCCAAAGGCAACCCTCAAGCCCGTGTCAAGATCGTGGAGTTCGTCGATTTTCAATGTCCTGCCTGCGCCTATGGCATAGAATATTTAAAAACATTTTTTGAAAAGCACCCTGATGACCTTTATCTGCAGGTGAAATATTTTCCGCTTACAAATATGCATCATCATGCCATGATCAGTGCCCTTTACAGCGAATGCGCGGCGCGCCAGGGGAAATTCTGGGCCTTGGATGATTTGATGATCCCCCAGCAGGCCCAGTGGGCGCCGTTGAACGATCCGCAGCCGGTTTTCCAGTCCATGGCGGCACAGGCAGGAATGGACACCGACCAGTTAAACGCCTGCCTTGCCTCAGATGACGCGCATAAAGTAATTAATGATGAGAAGGCCCAGGGCCAGTCCATGGGGATCACTTCCACACCGACGTATTTTATCAACGGTAAAATGGTGGTGGGGAGCAAATCTCTGCAAGAGGAGCTCAAAACCTATTTCCCTGGAAGTTAATGATAAAAATTTATGTGGCTTCTTTTACGTATCCTCATCGGCGGTATTTTCATCTTTTCGGGACTGGGAAAACTGCTTTCCCCTTATCAGAATTTTTTGTACGCCATCCAGGCCTACCAGTTTTTGCCTTCGTGGGGTGAGGTTTTAGCCGCCCAGATTTTTCCATGGATAGAATTGATCGTCGGCGTTTTTGTTTTTTTAGGCCTATGGACTTCCTGGGGCCTGCGGGGGGCCTTGGTTTTATTCGGCGTTTTTGTGGTGGTGGTGGGGCAGGCGCTGATAAGGAATCTCCCGCTGGAGAATTGCGGGTGCTTTGGCGAATGGATCCATTTAAAACCACAGACGGTCATCGTCATGGACAGCGTAAGCCTGTTGTTGACCGTTGTCTTGCTGCGCAATCTTTCATCCGTCAAAAAATTCAGCCTGGATTCTTATTTTGATAAAGCATGAAACGGATTATCTTCTTATTGATGGCGTTTATGGCTATTGCCGTGCAGTCTTGGGGTGATATGGTCAAGCAACCGAATGTGGCCGGCGGTTTTTACAGCGCCGATGCTAAAGAATTGTCCGACTCCATTGACTATCTTAAAGAGTCAACCGGGCCAGTGCCGACTGACCGTAAAGTCTTAATCGCCATCGCACCCCATGCAGGCTATCCCTATTCTGGACCGGTAGCTGCTTACACATTCAAAGCAATAGGGCATATTAATTACAAAACAATTGTGGTCATCGGCCCCAGCCATTATTTTCCTTTTGAGGGCATTTCCGTCTGGCCCAAGGGCGGTTTTAAAACGCCCTTAGGCGTCGTTCCTGTCGACGAGGATTTTGCCCAGGCCCTGTTGAAAGAAAACCCCAAATTCCAATTTTTGCCCGATGTTTTTGAACGCGAGCATTCTATCGAGGTCGAATTACCGTTTTTACAGAAGACCTTTGATCATGTGCGTATTGTGCCTATCCTGATGGGGGACCCTAACTCGGAGGTTTGCTGGGATTTGGCCGTGGCCCTTAATAAGCTCATCGGGCAGCGTGATGATATTTTGGTCCTGATATCATCAGATATGTCGCATTATTACACGTATGACGTGGCCAACCAGATGGACGCCCTTACCCTGCAAACGATCAAGGAGATCGATCCCAAGAAATTTTTTGAAGGATGCATAAGCCGTAAAATGGAAATGTGCGGGTTTGTGCCGGTGACCACGGCCTTGATCTATGCCAAATTGCGCGGCATCAAACACGTGGAAGTTTTAAAGCATGCCAATTCCGGTGACACTTCAGGGGACAAGAGCAGGGTGGTGGGGTATTCATCGGTGATTTTTTATTCGGACCTTTTAGGTGCCAGCGACCCTGCGGATGGTCAGATCAGGGCGTTGGACCCAGCGGAAAAAAAAGAACTTTTGGAAATTGCCCGCAACAGTATTGAAGTTTTTGTCAGGACCGGGAAGGCGCCGCAGGTCACTGTCAAGGATGCGCGGCTCAATGAAGCCGAAGGGGCCTTTGTCACCATTACCAAGCACGGGGTTTTGCGCGGTTGTATCGGCCATATCGTAGGCCAGGAGCCTTTGTATGAGACCGTGCGTGACATGGCCGTGGCCGCGGCTTCCCAGGACCCGCGTTTTCCTGCGCTGAGCGTAGCGGAACTAAAAGACATCAGCCTGGAGATCTCCGTGCTGTCCGTCCCGCGCCGCATTAAAGACGCTTCAGAAATCCAGTTGGGCAGGCATGGTGTGATTGTCAGCAAGGACGGCCGCCAGGGCGTTTTCCTGCCGCAAGTGGCGGATTCAACCGGATGGAGCAAGGAGGAATTTCTCTCGCAATTATGCAGCCAAAAGGCAGGCCTGCCTCCGGATGCCTGGAAGGATCCTGACACAGCCTTGTATGTTTTCACTGCTGATGTCTTCTCGGAAGCTTCCGACTCAAAGAAACCTTAGCTGTGCCAAGGAACAGGGAATATTGAACATACAATTTCGCAACATACTCATTTCCATCTTCGTCACCGTCTGGCTGGCGGTTTTTTATTATGAGTCGACCTGCTATTACTATCTACAGCCTTTTTTTCACCGCGAATTGCCCAAGATAAAATTCCTTTTCCCGCCGGCAGGATGGATCATGTTTTACGACGTCGGTGATGATTTCAGCTATGTGGAAGTTTACGGCGTTAAAAACGGTACGCTCCAATTGATCGACCCCCACCAGATATTACAGACCCGTGCCATCGGCTATGATAATATAAACCGCAATGCGTTGATCATGGTGCTCGCCCCCGGAAGGTCTGATCCATTTTGCACGTTTTTAAAGCGCAAGTTCCCGTATTTCGACAAGTTCGTGGTCACCGAGGTCGAGTATCCGCATTTGACCGAACAGCCTATGGAGAGAAGGCAGGCAGTCGCCTATGAGTGTCATGAATAGGGTCATCAAATTATTTTTAGTAATATTCTTTCTAATGCCTCCTTTGGGACCGGCCTCGGAAGTGATTTTAAAATCCGGCCAGAAAATAACAGGTAAGATCGTCGCTCGGACGGACAAATACATCAAGATTGATACGGGCATTGGTATCGCGGTGACGTATTATACGGATGAAATCAACAAAATTCAGGAGGAACAAAAAGTTCTCTCTCCGCCGCCTTCGGTGACGTCGAGTCTTTCAGACCCCTACATCCCCGGTTGGCAGCTTGTATGGCATGATGAGTTTGACGGCAGCGAAGTTGATCCTAATAAATGGACCTTTGAAATCGGAAACGGCGATAACGGCTGGAGCAATGGCCAGATGGACTACGCCACGTCCCGTCCCGAGAATGTTGACATCCAAGACGGTCAAATGGTACTCACCGTCAGGCAGGAAGAGTACCAAGGGTTTCATTACACCTCTTCCAGGATGGTAACCAGGGATAAATTAGATTTTAAATACGGACGGATTGAAATAAGGGCCAAGGCCCTCGCCACCCCGGGCGTTGGATTGGCCTTTTGGTTGCTTGGTTCTAATTACCGGGACCCTGCTTGGACATGGCCGAAATGCGGGGAAATCGATGTCCTTGAGATCGAGGGCCGGGACCCCGGAAGGGTCCTTGGGACCGCCCATTTTGAGGAAAACGGCAGTCATCACATGAGCCAGGGTTCTTATCGCCTGCCGGATGGAGAAAAATTCTCAGACGACTACCATACCTTTGCGATAGAATGGGATGAAAACCAGATTGTCTGGTACGTTGATTCAGCAAAGATAAATACCTTTGATATCAGCCGTCCCTTTGACGGCCAACAGCCTTTTAATAATAATTTTTACCTGGTTTTAAATACTGCGGTCGGCGGGCATTTCTGGAGAGAGCCCGATGATACCTCGGTGTTTCCCGCGACGGCTTATGTGCAATGGGTGAGGATATACAAAAAGGCATGAAATTGAAAATTTGGAACACATTATTTTTGGAAGAACGGCCGTCGATCGGCTTGTCGTTTTTCCGTATTTTCGTGGCCTGGACCGTCGGACTGCATGTGGTCCCGTCGTTCTTTCATTTGGATGACAATTATCTTTCCACGGCATTTAAGACCTTTAATTACAATTTTTTTCCGGCACCTTTCATTGATTGGGTGCAAAAAAGCCCGGATGCTTTAGTCGTTTTTTTTGTTTGGGCTTTTATTATCACCTGGTTTTGTTTTTTGATCGGATTGTTTTCACAGATCAGCTGCATTTTAATGACGGCCTGCTGTTATTATTTTTACGCCCTTAATGATTTTCATATCGGCACCTTGTCGTGGGACATTTTGCTGGTGACTTTGTTTTTGATGTGCCTAATACCTTATCATGGTGATTATTTTTCCATGGATGCCCTGCGCCGCGGGGACATCGATGCCTGGCGGCGTAAGCGTCCGTTTTTTATCCAGCGGCTGTTGCAGCTGCAGGTGGCATCCACATTTTTTTTCACAGGCCTTTACAAGATCACCGGTGAGGGTAATTGGATCACCGGCAACCCCATTTATTATCTGATGAATTGCCCCCCGCAGGGCGTGACCAAGAATTTTCTTTTAAAGGAGTGGATGGCAGGGCACCCTGCTTTTTGTCACACTACCGGCTTGATGATCGTGGCCACGGAATTGTCCCTGCCGTTTTTGCTTTTTATCCCCAAGACCCGGCGGGCCGCGATCATTTTAGGATTATGCTGGCATATCCTGCTTATCCTCACCTTGGATGTGCCGGCGATCTTTCTTTTCCTGTTTCCGGCGCAGATGATGCTGTTTATCCATCCGCAAAAAATAACCGATTGGATCCAGGCCAAGCGGCGCATCAATGCCCAGAGCCCCCGTGCAAGGATAATCTATGACGGGGAATGCGGTTTTTGCCGCGCCAGCATAAGGGTATTGCAAGTCATGGATTTATGGGGAAAGCTTGAGTATGTGCCGGGCCCCAAGGGCATGAGTGAAATGCGCCTTGATTGCCCCGACGGCAAAACATATGCCGGCTTTTTCGCTTTCCGGCGTCTTGCCTGGATGCTTCCCATGCTTTATCCGGCGATACCAGTGGTTCA
>Ga0207121_1007_pt1 | contig 41615 bp, 35 predicted proteins | sample Alteio_BWMinHeat_41_FD_153513 | JGI IMG/M metagenome (GOLD analysis project Ga0207121, IMG submission 153513) | Enriched cells from forest soil in Barre Woods Harvard Forest LTER site, Petersham, Massachusetts, United States -... | ecosystem: Environmental > Terrestrial > Soil > Temperate forest >... | reverse complement strand
TACTTAACACCGACCAACAAGCACTGGCTATTTTTTTCAAACCCCACCAGCAGAATGTAGCGGTTTTTTGTAAACCAAATGCAACAAGCGCACCAAAACCTCCAACCGCTAATAATCCAAATCCAAATAATCCTGGACGGAAAACGCCGGCTTTTTGCTTGATATCTTCACTAGGTGCAGGTGAATTAAATAATTTATGTTTGATCCATTGCCAATCATATTTCGTACGTTGCCAGGATAAACTATTTAATCCTGTCAGCACGCCGCCTAACATCACAACCGCGCTCATTGCTAAATAGGAAAATCCTAAAATACCGGGACGGAATGTTGATGCATCTTTCGCAAGTACTTCTTTCGCGTCATCATTAAAGAAAAATTGACGCAAACGATCGTAATAATCGTTTGTTTTATCAAATGCAATAAAACGTAAACCTAAAACATCTAATGTGACATTTCCAATTTTACTTAACACCGACCAACAAGCACTGGCTATTTTTTTCAAACCCCACCAGCAGAATGTAGCGGTTTTTTGTAAACCAAATGCAACAAGCGCACCAAAACCTCCAACCGCTAATAATCCAAATCCAAATAATCCTGGACGGAAAACGCCGGCTTTTTGCTTGATATCTTCACTAGGTGCAGGTGAATTAAATAATTTATGTTTGATCCATTGCCAATCATATTTTACTCTTTCCCATGCTAAACTATTCGACCCTATCACCAGGCTAAATACAGATACCACAGCACTACCAAATAAAAACAACGTACCGAAAATACCTACCGTAAATTTTTTATCTTTTTCGGAAAGTTCTATAGACGATCTATCATTAAAGAAAAATTGTTGTATTTTAAGGTGATAATAAGTGGTTTTATGCAACGCCTCCATTCGTAAGCCAGAAGCCCACACCGCAAAAGCACCCACACTCCAGAGACTCGCGCACACAATACCAAAAACTCCGCCGCGGAATCTTCCCAATTCTTTTTCTTCATCTTGCCAATTTTTTGCGTCGTGAAAAAAGAAGTGATTAATACGTTTTAAATAATAATTTGTTTTTATAAAACCATTATGATAAATCCCTGTCACTAAACTGCCGAGTGTTACAAAACCATACGCGAGAGAAAGCGCGCCTCCTAAAATACCTACACGCCAACGTGCTATAGCGTCTTTATTAGGTGCTCTGCCTAAACCGAACATGGCTAATACTGTTGGAATTAACTTTTGAAAACCAAAAGCACCTTTGCCGAGAATAGTTTCATCTATCGCATTAAAATTATTATAAGTTTTTTGTATTCCTAATTCATTGAAACCTGTCACTACACTTATAAACATTCCCGCAACACTGGCTAATAATACTAAGCCACCAAAAAAACCGGGTTGCCACCATTTAGCTTTGGGTGCTAACGGCGTAGGGGGGGTATCTGCGTTAAAGAAAAACTTAAGCAAACTACGATTATAATCTAAAGTTTTATTGAATCCATCTTGATGAAGACCTGTCACCAACAAAAAACCATTACCGAATTTTTGAAGTAAGTTTATGAGAGCTCGCGTAATTATCTTAAAACCAGAAATAATTTTTTCCGCAACAATTTCAAGACCTTTTTTAGTCGCAAAAAAAACAAAAGCAAAAGCATTTAAGACGCCAAAAACTATACCTTGACGCCACAATGCTTTATGTTCATCTGCAATAATATCATCATAAGTATTAATAGGATAAAAAAGCTCTTTAATACGGTAATAGGAAATTTTAGCTTTTTGATAACCTATCGAATTTAAACCTAGTATATAGTCGAAAGCAGCAGGAATACGAAAAATGAAAAATCCCAGAATACGCCCCGGCAAACCGAGTAATAAACGATATTTGCTACGTTTATCACTGGTATCACTCTTTTCCCCTGCCGCGAAAGCAAGGTTATAACTCTTCAGCGCTTCAAACCGGAGATCAAGAATACCATCGTAAAAGATATGTCCAATAGATGCCGTGAAAAAATGAAAAATACGTCCAATACCAAAACATATTTTTGGCCAAAACCATTTGTATGCTTTTACTTGATAATATCCTTCTTCCTCCGGACGACTCCAATTAATAAAGTTTTCCGTCGCTTTATGTAGATCAATGAAATAATCTGAGGAGACATCCCATCCACGTGAAATTAAATTACCGCAATTTCGTACTGCACGTGAAAAAAGATCTTGAATGTTTGGCAAATGGAATTGACGCCGAGCAATAGCCATGAAGGGACCCTTATTATTTTTTAATAGGATTATGAATTTACCGCAGATAATATCGTATAAAGTTTTAAGACACAATAATGATTTGTGTCTATTTCTTGCCCGAAATCATTTGAATAATGCCAGAGAAATCAACTTCGCCATTCCCTTGATTAACAAATAACATATAAAGTTCCGCCGCAACTGCACCTAGCGGTGTTAGCGCGCTGACCGATTCAGCGGCTTGCATACCGAGAAGCAAATCTTTTAACATCATTTTTGCCATAAATCCAGGTTGATAATGATTATTAGAAGGTGCGTTATCGATAATATTTGGTACGGGACAATAACTTGTCATTGACCAACATTGACCGGAAGCATGAGAACTGACTTCAAAAAATTTTTTGGGATCTACCCCTAATTCTTCTGCCAGCGTAAATCCTTCACTCACTGCAATCATGGAAATACCCAAAATTAAATTGTTACAAATTTTTGCAGCTTGACCTAAACTTGATTTTCCAACATGGATAATTTTTTTTCCTAATTTTTGCAGAATAGGAAGCGCATCTTCATAATCTTTTTTTTCACCACCCACCATCATCGTCAATGTTGCAGCTTCAGCACCGGCAACTCCCCCAGATACTGGGGCATCCAACATGCGAATATGACTTTTTTTTGCTTCTTCATGTATTTTTCGAGTGGTTGTAATATCTATCGATGAACAATCAATGAATAAAATATTTTTTTTGGCATTTGAAAAAAGGCCAGCAGCAACTTTTCGCACTTGATCTCCAGTTTGTAGCATGGTGAAAACCACATCCGCATCAATAATAGCATCCGCGACGCTATTCACTGCAGCACTTCCAAAAGTTTGCATGGCATTTTTCGCTATATCGTACACTTTTACTGGATATCCTGCGTCCAATAAATGCTGTGCCATCGGTTTTCCCATGTGCCCGAGTCCAATAAATGCAATTTTTTCCATATCAATTCCTTTTTAATGATGGGTGGGAAGAGAAAACTCAGTTCCTTTAGGATTTCCGAGCCAGCGTTGTGTAATCGTTTTTAATTTTGTGTAAAATAAAACAGCTTCTGGACCATGCATGTGAATATCACCAAACATTGAGCGCTTCCAGCCACCAAAACTATGATAAGCAACGGGTACCGGGATCGGAATGTTAATACCAACCATACCGACTTGCACTTTTGTCGCGAAAGTTCTCGCCGTATTCCCATCGCGTGTAAAAATAGCGGTCCCATTTCCATATTCATGCGCATTGACTAAATCTAATGCCGTTTGGAAATCGGGGACACGAACGATCGATAGCACCGGGCCAAAAATTTCTTCGCGATAAATTCGCATATTGGGCTTCACATGGTCGAATAAACTCCCTCCCATGTAAAATCCCTTCTGTTGTTTAAAAGTTCGCCCATCAATCACTAATTCCGCGCCTTCTTTCTGACCGATATCGATATAAGAAGTAACTCGCTCCCAATGTTCTCGGGTGATTAATGGGCCCATTTCACTTTTTTCATCTTCGCCTGCGCCAATTTTTAATTGGGCAATACGTGGTGTTAATTTTTTGACGAGCCTATCCGCCACTTGCGACCCTACCGCAATGACAACCGAAATTGCCATGCAACGTTCGCCTGCGGAACCGTAGGCTGCACCGAGAATTGCGTCGGCGGTTTGATCGAGATCCGCATCGGGCATGACCACTGCATGATTTTTTGCGCCACCAAAAGCTTGGACTCGTTTACCGTGGGAAATACCTGTTTGATATACATATTCGGCGACGGGTGTCGACCCAACAAAACTAATTGCTTTGACATCTGGATGCGTAATTAAACCGTCAACCGCTTCTTTTTGCCCTTGCACGACATTAATAACGCCATGCGGAATACCTGCTTCAGTTGCGAGTTCGGCAATACGAACCGCGCAAGACGGATCTTTTTCGGAAGGTTTTAGAATAAAAGTATTCCCGCAAGCAATCGCCATGGGAAACATCCATAAAGGAACCATGGCTGGAAAATTAAAAGGCGTAATTCCAACACATACGCCCAACGGTTGGCGTATGGAATAACTATCCACGTCCGTTGCCACATTTTCTGAATAAATGCCTTTTAAATGATGTGGAATCCCTAAGGCAAATTCCACCACATCAATACCACGTTGCACAGAGGCACGCGCGTCGTTTAAGGTTTTTCCGTGCTCGCGCGTCACGATTGATGCAAGCTCATCGATATACTTTTCAAGTAAAATTTTAAATTGAAATAATAGACGTGCACGTTTGAGAGGTGTTAGCAGAGACCAAGCAGGAAAAGCAGATTTTGCCGCCGAGACTGCTTGATTCACGATATTTGTATCGGCCAGATCGACTTTACCAATGATTTCGCCAGTAGGGGGATGATAAATATCTGCGGATTTATTCTTAGAAAAAACTTTTTCACCGTTGATGAAATGCGGAACTTGGTACATTTACTCCTCCTTGAGCAAAACCCGTCGTCCCGCGGCTTGTCCGCGGGATCCAGAACCACATTGATGCCGTCACTGGATCCCGCGAACAAGTCGCGGGACGACGGGTACTAGTGGATGAGAGAGGCAGTATATCCAAAATCAAACAACAATTCGAGGTGTTGGTCCGTTTACAGTAAGACTCGGTTTGTCGGATTTGAAGAAATTCCACCAAGAACTTTTCTTATTAGAGGGGTTATAATTAACCTTACGAGCCGGTGTAAAAGTAGGCGCGCTTTCACTAATTTCCTGTATAACCTCTTCTTTCCCTTGTTTCACAGCCAATTTTTTAACCGTATCCAATGCTAATTCTGAGAGAGTAATATCTTTATCTAGATTGGCATTTTCTTTAGGTAAGTTAACAAGATGATCTTCTATTTTCTTTTGCTTTTTCTCATACCATTTCGCAACGGTTAAAACAGTTCCTACGCCGAATACGAGTGCCAATGCAATTGGATTTGAAAGCGCTGCAACCACTGCAATGGAAGCACAGCCCCAAAAAATCGCAACCGATACAGCAGGAACCGCCATACGAGTTACAAAAATACTTCCCATTTCCCAATCCAATGCCTCAATCCAGGGGCTTTTTCTTATTGCGCTTCCGAAGGATTTTAGTTTTTCGGAAAAAGATTGGCCTTCAAGATTTACTTCTTCAGGTTTAAATAATTCTGGAGAAATTTCTAAGCTGTCTGGAACAGAAAAACCTTTCATTTTATAAGCATATAATTCTTTTTTTAATCCTAATAATTTGTTTTGTTTGTCTTCTACCATTTTTTCAAAATTGGGGAGATCCAATGTGTTTTTAAGCCCGCAGGTATCCCTATCATCTCTGGCAATATTTTTTGATTTTTGCGATTCAAGGTAACGATGGCCTGCCGCAACGACTCCAAATAGCACGGATAATCCTAGCAAGCCTAATCCAAGAGGCGTCATCAACGTCGCAAACCCGATCGTAATACCCACTCCTGCAATTAACGCATCAACTGCAAACCAAGCGATATATTGAAAATTAACCTGACTGGCTAAACCTGCAATAACACCACTTACCGTTGCATTAAATGCAGCCGCATTAAAAACAGAATTTTCATCAAAACTTTCGACCGCTAATCGTTGTGATTTCTTTTCTTCATAATTTAATACGCCTAGTTCGCTCGCGAGAGATTGATTTTGTTGTTTCCAATATGCCAGCTCCGCTTTTTTATTTGCTTCATTCATGATTTGGTCGAAGTCTTCTTCCGCTTGATGTTTTAACTTCGCATCGTTATTACGTTCTGCCCACGTTTTTCCATCACCACTACGTCTATGTTTGATGTAATTCCAAATTCGAATTCCCATAAATGGTAAAGCAACAACAGCAAGTGGACCTAGGAAAGTTAACCACGCTGGTAAACCGAAAATTCCGAATGGTGAATGCACACCGGTGATGACGCCCACAGTAATCCAAAGCGCCCAATAAATAAATGAAACGAGATTACCGATGTCATAGAAAGGTTTTACATTTCTATTCACTTTATCTTCAAATTTCTCAAATGTTCCTTTCAGACTCGCTTTGTTTTCTGGTTTTTTACCAACGACTTTTAATTTCAGATTTTTTTCAATGTCTTCGATACGTAAATCAGTGGTTGAATAATTCAATTCGAGAGATTCATATTTTTCTTGTAAATCTTTATTTTCTTTTAACGCTTCTTTTAAAAAAGAATTGAATAATTGAAGCTTCGCGAGATACTTTCTTTTTTCTTCGACAAAATTATATTTTTTTTCTTCTTCTAGATTTAAACCATTTCGTACAAGCGACGCTCTGAAATTTTGTAATTCTTTTTCCGTTTTTTCTTTTTCTTTCTTTTGTTCTCGATACTCAAAATACAAATTAAATGCGACAATGATACCGGCTATCCCTAATGTCAATCCCTTCAAAATCCAGCTGATCACGGAACCAGAATTCATGAACTCTATTGCGGAACCCGTGCCAGGTTTGTCATAAAGTATACTTTCGCTCACCGCAACGTAGCGAATAGGAGTTAACAGCTTATCAAGGGGACCGCAAACGGATGAGACATATCCTGTCAATCTTTTCTCTCGAGGAGAAAGAAAGGATATATTCTGTGTTGGTAAAGGAATATAGATTGTACTTGCTTTAGTTTCGGCCATTAGTATTCCCCTTTTTTGGTTTTTTTATTAATAAAAACAAAGGAATACGATTGATCAGAAGACCAGTAAAAATTCCATTTTTGGGGTCATTCCATCCTGGTGTAATAGGGATGGTTCGCTTCATTCAATCAAATCATTGTTTTCTAATACTTTCATCACTATATCAGAACAATTTTAGCAAAAACAAGTATTAATTGTTGATTAATCGATCACATTTTCTTATCACAACCTTTCACAAACGAGATTCTTGTATGGTATAATTTATGATCAATTATAGTTGGCAGGATGTTATGAAAAAACTATTTAGAACCAAACACATAGGAAATGTGCATTCCCCCTCTGAATTACACCCTAGTTTGAATGGATTAGATCTTACTTTATTAGGAATTGGTGCGATTATTGGCGCAGGGGTTTTTGTGTTAACAGGAATTGCCGCTGCGACCAAAGCGGGTCCTGCCATCAGCCTTTCTTATGTCCTCGCGGGTTTAGCCGCATTATTTTCAGCATTATCTTATGCAGAATTATCCACCAGTGTCGGTGGGAGCGGAAGTGCTTATAATTATGCTTATACCGGCTTTGGTGAAATTATCGCTTGGATTATCGGCTGGGCCTTATTATTAGAATATACCATGTCTGTTTCGACTGTTTCAGTTGGTTGGTCGGGATATGTCATCAATGCTTTGGAAGCAATGAATATTCACCTGCCTTCTGCTTTAACGAAAGATCCTTTTTCAGGTGGTATTGTGAATCTTCCCGCGGCCCTCATTATTGGCTTATTAAGTTATTTACTATGCGTCGGTGTTAAACATAGTGCGAGATTCAACGCGATTATTGTCGCAATCAAACTCATTACGATCGCGATTTTTATCGCAATTGCAAGTTCGCATGTCGATGTAAAAAATTGGGAAGTATTTTTTCCGTTTGGATTTAACGGCGTGGCACAAGGTGCTGCAATTGTATTCTTTGCGTATATTGGGTTTGATGCATTATCAACTGCCGCGGAAGAAACCATTAACCCACAAAAAAATCTCCCCATCGGTATCATTACTTCTTTACTCATTTGCACTTTTATTTATGTCGTCGTCGCCATTCTATTAACGGGTGTTGCAAACTATACAACATTAAATGTGCCATCCCCTGTCGCCGAAGCGCTGTTACATATTGGATTTAAATTTGCGGCCGCTGTCGTCGCGGTTGGTGCTATCGCAGGATTAACCACGGTGATGTTAGTCATGTACTATGGTCTTACGAGAATTTTATTTGCGATTTCACGCGATGGTTTATTACCGATATTTTTCTCGAAAGTGAATCCTGAAACCAAAACACCTACTCGAAGCATCCTATTAATGGGTGTCGTCATTGCCATCATTGCAGGATTTATTCCATTGTCGGATATTGCGGAATTAGTGAATATCGGCACGCTTACCGCATTTACTTTTGTTTGTTCTGGTGTGATCGTTATCCGTTATAAACATCCTGAATTACCTCGTCCATTTAAATTACCTTTCGGTCCTCTTATTCCATTATTGGGCGTTTTATTTTGTATTTATCTTATGATTCATTTGTCAGAAGCAACCTGGCACCGATTCGTGGTGTGGATGATTATTGGGTTAGTGGTTTATTTTGGGTATAGTCGGAGAAGAAGTTTGCTTGAGAAAATATAACCCTCTTTGAAAAAGAGGTGTTGCATATAGGAAGTCATCCTGAACGAAGTGAAGGATCGGTTTAATTCATCACCATATTTATGAAAGTAAACTGATCCTTCACTTCGTTCAGGATGACAAAGAAGTAGGGTGGGCACAAGCTAAGCCCACCGCATTACTCATGCTACTTACGCCACGAATTCATTCTTTGTGAAATATAACTATCTTCTGATCTTTCCTCTATCTCAACACCAGCAACGTCTTTTGCAGATTGACGGATCTTTTCTTGATAACTTCTATTTTTACGGTAATCCCAAATAAGAAGAGGAAGCCAACCCACGACGGGAATGATCAGTCCGCATGCGATGATAGCTTTTTGAATAAAGTTTTTTTCTTTCCAAGTCGGCGCAGTATTTAATAAGGTCCTGAAATGGCGAGTGACTTCTCTTTTTTGTGTTTGATCGAATGGAAATTTTTCCGCTTTCGTTTTCTGTTCTTCCGAGTTATCTGTTGTAGAATTTTTATTTACCTCTTGTAATATTTTTATAATTCCTTTAACAGAATCCAATCTTTCTATATAAGATCCTTCTTCGCCTGCACTAATATCATTTAAAATTTTATTATGCAATTGAACCATCATCTCTTGCGCGCATTCGTTATCGGAACTTAAAAGTAAATTTCTACTTTTTAAAAAGACCTCAAGCCCATTTTTGGATTTGCTCCACTCGCTAAACGCAAAAGATTTATCTGGTGTTGGGACAGGATTTAATTCTAATTTTTTTGTATTAAAGGCTCTGGACCATTCCGTTAAAGCATCGATGACTTCACCACCTGTTGGGACATAAACATCACCTTTAATAGGTTCCCAAGCCCAAGAGTTATCTTTTTGTTGTTTTAATATATTTGCCACACTAATGGCTTCTGTTTTTTCAACGTGAATTAATTCTGTCGTCATCGCAGAACCGGTTTCATTAAACGAAATTAAATAAGTTGCTGCTTTTTGTACTGTTGAAAGGAAACAATCTTGATAGCAATAATAAGAAACCGCTAATTTCATTTCACCTTTATCGTTAACCCATTTTAGAGATAAGGTTTCATGATCGCCTCCCTTAAAACCGGATTGTTGATAAGCCGTTCCATTCAAGACAAACATTCTGTCGTGACTATTTTCTTTATCTTCGTAAGACCAATATTGATTTGGGGCGGTCATTTGGATCGCGGCACTTAATACTAAATTGGCATCCTCACCCGTATATGTTTTTATTTTAGCTTTAGGCGTAGATTTGCTGTCTGTATCTACAGTAATCTCTTTGGATTCTTCAGTTTCTGGCTCTACGAATAAACTTTTTTCTTCAACTTCTTCTTCTCTGACAGATCTTCTTAATCCATTATTAATCGTAATTTCGGTTTCAATAACGTCTACATTGCCTACTTCGTAAGGTAGTTCATCTGGATCAAAATAAAAGGTATCCCCGTGTCTCTCAATCCCATCTGTACGTAATTTGTCTAAGCCTAACAGTACTTCAACAGCTCGACGCCCTGCATAACCATTGGGGCAACGAAGCGAAAGTTTTTTATTGTGTCCATCTTCATCACCTTTAGACTGATATACCCCGTAATGATTTAATTCATTATTGTTATCAGGTATAGAAGCATCAGATTCAATATGGTGATTTTCTGCTGCGAATCTATCATCTTTTCTAATTATTGTATTTTGTCCATGAACTATCTTTTTACTCGCAGCAATATAAAAACAAGCACAATCATCCGTATTTTTTGCATAAAAGCAATTGAGGCCTTCTCCGTCTTTACCACGAATTTTTCTCAGTTCTGCCATCAGATATTGCGCATATTTCGGGCTTTCACATACAACTTTTAATTCGCCGTTTTGTGCATGAGAGATTTTTAATTTCGTATGTATTCTAGGTGCAGCGCCATAGGCTGTTGATAGCGCTTTTTCATCAGGTAATCGTGTAGAAAAACGCTCTTTTAATTGTTCAATGGGAATAGCTGAGCTTAATATTTCGTGAGACATACTTACCCCTGTTTTGTATAAAAATTGAATAATAATTTTGTGTATGATGAAAAAATGGAAGTATACCTTATAAAAAGAGCAATGTCGCGCAAGAGTGATCAAAAAATGGGGTATTTAGGATTGTTGCATAAATAAGGTCATCCTGAACGAAGTGAAGGATCGGTTTAATTCATCACCATATTATGAAAGTAAACTGATCCTTCACTTCGTTCAGGATGACAGGTTTCGTAAAACTACAGTTCTGTTTCTAACTCTTTTAACGCCTCAAATAAATCCATCACCAACCCATAATCTGCGATTTGAAAAATCGGTGCATCGGGATCATTGTTGATCGCAACGATAACTTTACTATCTTTCATTCCCGCTAAATGTTGAATGGCGCCAGAAATACCAATCGCAATATATAAATCAGGCGCTACCACTTTGCCAGTTTGACCCACTTGATAATCATTCGGCGCAAAACCTGCATCCACCGCAGCACGAGAAGCACCTAACGCTGCTCCCAAGCGGTCGGCTAATTTTTCTAGTAGTTTAAAATTTTCTGCATTTTTTAAACCGCGACCACCTGACACAATAATTTTTGCGTTCGTCAATTCCGGTCTTTCTGAAACCGTTAATGTTTGATTTTCAAATTGTGATAAATGATTTGGAATAACCTTATCTATTTTTTCAATTTGCACCGAAGCATTTTCTAACATTTTCATTTCAGGAAATGCAGTACTTCGGAATGAAAGTATTTTTTTATTTGCATTGATTTGTACCGTTTGAAATGCATTACCCGCATAAATAGGTCGAACAAAAGTATCGCCCGACACAATTTTAACGATGTCACCTACCATGGATACATTTAACAATGCGGCAAGTCGCGGTAATAAATTTTTTCCGAATGTACTTGCATTTCCTACAATATAATCATACTGAGATCCTAATTCCGCGATTAAAGTCGCGCAATTTTCAGCAAGTTGATGGGCGTAAACCTCATGATCTGCCACCAATAAACGTTTAACCTGTGGCAGATACTTTGCTTTATCGATCACCGCATCGCATTCAAACCCCATGATTAACGCATCTGTTTCTGCACTTAAACCTAGTGCCGCAGAAAGCAAATGCAAATTGGATGGTTTTAAAATTTTATTATCATGTTCTAAGATACATAACGTTTTCATGGGAGTACCTGCGCTTCATTTCTTAATTTTTGAATGAGTTCCTGCACACTATTGACTTTTATTCCTGCAGATCTTTTTGGCACGCCAGTCACTTTGAGAATGGATAATTGCGGCTCGAATTCCGAAGACAAATCTTGAATGGGTACTACCTGAATGGTTTTCTTTTTCGCTTGCATAATATTCGGTAAAGAAAGATAACGAGGTTCGTTCAAACGTAAATCTGTCGTAATCACAGATGGTAACGTTAAACGTAATGTTTCAAGTCCTCCATCAATTTCTCTCGTCACAATGGCTACGTTATTTTCGATTTTGAGAGATGAGACAAATGTGCCTTGCGACCATTGCAACAATCCCGCTAACATTTGGCCCGTTTGATTATTATCGCTATCGATAGCTTGTTTTCCAAGAATGACGAGATCAAATGATTCTTTTTGAACGAGTGATTGTAAAATTGTAGCGACGTTCAAGGGTTCTAATTCTTTTGTCGTTTCGATTAAAATGGCACGATCAGCGCCCATTGCAAGTGCCGTGCGTAATGTTTCTTGTGATGATTGCGCGCCAATTGAAACTACCACCACTTCTTTTGCAATATTTTTTTCTTTCAGTCGAACAGCTTCTTCCACTGCAATTTCATCAAAAGGATTCATCGACATTTTGACATTGGTTGTTTCAATTCCGGTTTCATCCGCTTTCACACGAACTTGCACCGTAAAATCCACGACTCTTTTCACTGCAACTAGGATTTTCATTTCACGGATTCCTTCATACACTTTTTACCGTTAGTATCTTACATCCCAAAACTTTTTAAAAGGAAAGATCTCGTGATAATAAAAAATACCCCAGTCATTATTAGCGGTGGCGCATCAGGAATGGGCGCGGCGACAGCTCGTTTATTAAGTGAGGCAGGCGCAAAAGTTGCGATTTTCGATAAAAATATTGAATTAGCTAAAAAAACGGCGGAGGAAATTTCCGCAGTAGCTCTCGAATGTGATGTCACAATCGAGGAAAGCGTCACGAACGCCATCACTGCTGCACGAGAAAAAAATGGCCCCGCACGTATTTGCATTAATTGCGCGGGTATTATTCACAGCAGACGAATGGTGAATCAAGCAGGTCCTATGCCGCTTACTGAATTTGAACAAGTGATTAAAGTGAATTTGATCGGTAGCTTTAATTTGATGCGTCTTGCTGCGAATGAAATGATTCCGCTTGAACCTTTAGGAAATGATAAAGAACGCGGCATTATTATCAATACCGCATCCGTTGCCGCATTTGAAGGTCAAATTGGACAAACCGCCTATAGTGCTTCAAAAGGTGGGATTGTTGGGCTCACTTTGCCCGCCGCTCGAGAATTAGCCCAATTTGGTATTCGTGTCATGGCGATTGCGCCTGGTTTAATCGATACACCTATGTTTGATAAATTAACTCCTGAAGCAAGAAGCTCTCTTGAAAATATGGTGCCATTTCCTAAACGTCTAGGATTACCAGAAGAATATGCATTACTCGCAAAAAGTATTATTGAAAATATTATGTTAAATGGCAGCGTGATTAGATTGGATGGCGCTTTACGCATGCAAGCGAAATGAGTTAGTATTTGATATCACTGTCATTTTCTGAAGAGAATGACAGTATATTTTTTCTATGGATGAAAAAATCTCTATGTCTTTTAAAGCCAAACTCAGACATTACTTAATTGGTGACCCTCTCAATCCATTTAACCCGAATATTACGAAACATATTTCTTTAGTCGCATTATTAGCGTGGGTTGGACTGGGTGCTGATGGACTATCTTCTTCTTGTTATGGTCCAGAAGAAGCCTTTGTTGCCTTAGGAACGCATACGCCATTGGCGTTATATATCGCGATTGCGATTGCTGTCACCGTTTTTATTATTTCGCTTGGTTATAACCAAGTCATTGAACTTTTTCCGAGTGGTGGCGGCGGTTACAAAGTCGCCACTCAATTGTTGGGTCCTTATGTCGGCTTAGTATCAGGGTCCGCGTTAATTATTGACTACGTTCTCACGATCGCGGTATCGACCGCTAGTGGAATGGATGCGATGTTTAGTATGTTGCCCGCGACATGGATGCCTTATAAGTTAATATGCGAAGTCATATTTCTTATCTTTCTCATTTTTCTCAATATGCGAGGCATGAAAGAATCGATTAAAGTACTTTTGCCAATTTTTTTAGGGTTTGTTGTGATGCATTTTTGTTTAATCGTTTATGGCATTGCAGCACACAGTCGAGGCCTTCCTGCGATCATACCAGAAACCATTATTGAAACGAGTAGCTTAACGACAGCCATCGGATTTTTACCCGTGCTGGGATTATTATTGCATGCTTATTCGTTAGGAAGTGGTACGTATACCGGTCTTGAAGCCGTTTCAAATAACGTCAATCGATTAAGCGAACCCCGCGTGAAAACCGGCAAATTGACGATGCTTTATATGGCCATCTCGTTAAGTTTTACCGCCTCTGGATTTATTTTGTTATATCTTTTATGGCAAGCAAAACCCGTTGATGATTTAACGCTGAATGCAGTGGTTTTCCACTCCATTCTGGGAGATTCCTTAACTGGTAAAATACTTTTATTAATTACACTCGCACTTGAAGCAGGGCTATTATTTGTTGCAGCCAATTCAGGATTTTTAGCCGGTCCGCAAGTACTTGCCAACATGGCCATCGATAGTTGGGTACCCAATCGTTTTCGGCACTTATCTACGCGTCTTGTCGTGCAAAATGGCATTATTGTATTTGGTGTTTTGGCGTTGCTCATTTTAGTCTGGAGCCAAGGAGAAGTGTCTTGGCTCGTGATTTTGTATAGTATTAATGTATTTGTAACCTTTTCATTATCACTATTGGGACTTTCCGTTTTTTGGGCTAAACGTCGTGAAAGTGCTTCTCCGAAATGGCGCTGGCGTCTTACTTTTTCGGGATTTGCCTGTATTTTAACGACTAGTATTTTAATAGTGACGTTACACTCTAAATTTGAATCAGGCGGATGGGTTACCGTCGTTATTACCTTTAGTGTGATTTGTGTTTGTTTACTCATTAATCGTCATTATCAATCTGTTAACAAAAAATTACATGAAGTTGACGAGGCATTAAAACAACCCATTGTACAAAAAATTACAACGGTTCCTACACCCGATTTATCAAAGCCTACCGCGGTCATTCTTATTGGAAGAAGTACGGGAGTCGGTATGCATACGCTGCTTTCCATTTTACGTATTTTTCCTAATCATTTTAAAAACTTTATTTTTGTAAGTGTTGGCATTGTGGATGTAGAAAGTTTTACGGGACAAGAAGCGCTTAACGGTATGCGTGAAAAAGTCACGAAAAATCTGCAGTATTTTGTAGAATATTGCCAACAATATGGCATGGCAGCGGAAAGTTATGCGGCTTTTGGAACAGATACCGTAGATAAATTGATGGAATTAGCTGAAGAAATCGATAAAAAATATCCCAATTGTATTTATTTTTCTAGCAAGTTAATTTTTGAACACGATAATTGGTTTACACGAATTTTGCACAATGAAACCCCCGCGACGTTGCAACGTCACTTTCATTTGCAAGGAAAAGAATTCGTGATTTTGCCCATGAAGATATAATATATGATGGTTTATAATATATGTAACCATTGCTTTGTATTATAATTATTATTATGATTTAATATATTACAAAATACGAATAAATATTAAACAATTTAACTCAAATTAACTGAAATGAGGACAATCCTGTGAAACCAGATACCGACAGAAAAGTCAAAATTGAACAACACAAACGTTTTTCCCAATCCGCTTTATGGCGCCTTCAAAGAGAATACTTTGATAAACAAGGGATTAACGCATGGGTAAATCAGGTTCCTTTTTATATTACGAGTAATCCATTTATTGCAAATTGTTATGTACGAATTGTTATTGCTTTTATGCGCGATTGGACAAAAAAACATCCAGATGCAAAAAATCATATTTTTTACATTATGGAATTGGGCACGGGTTCTGGTCGTTTCAGTTACTACTTTGTAAAAACTTTGGATGAAACATTAAAAAAATTAGGAATGACGGATATTAAATTCTGTTACATCATGAGTGATTTTACCAAGCATAATATTCAATATTGGGAATCACACGTATCGTTAAAACCATATCTTGAAAGAGGTCTTATTGATTACGCACTTTATGATATGGAAACAGAACGTCCATTAACCCTCATTCGTCAAAATTTACGTTTAACACCAGAAGTATTGGTCAATCCTTTGGTGGCTTTTGCGAATTATATTTTTGATACTATTTCTCATGATGCTTTCACGGTACATGAAGGCAAACTCTACGAATTATTATTTAGCTTATCGACAGACGAAAAAAATATGGAAAATAACCGTCCCGTTGATATGGAAAAAATTAATGTCGACTATAATGTGCATGAAATTAAGGGTAATTATTACAACGATCCTGCGCTTGATAATATACTTGAAGATTATAAACAAAAATTAACTTCAACAAGCTTCCTCATTCCGATTGGTTCTATCAATGCCATTCGATTATTACGTAAATTGTCGAATAATAAATTACTGATTATTTCTACCGATAAAGGTTATGGCACATTATCTTCATTAGATAATTTGGGTCACCCTTCCATTTCTTTCCATGGTAGTTTCTCAATGATGGTGAATTTCCATGCGATGGGAGAATATTTCAAAAATATTGGCGGATACTCTTATCTACAAACTTCTCGTCGTGGTATTCGCACTTCCGTATTTGGCTTAGGGTTAAATATGGATGAATTGATTGAGACAAGTTTTGCGGTCGAAGAACACGTCGAACGCATGAGCCCATCTGACTATTTCACCCTGCATAGTCGTATTCGCGATCACTATCAAGATTACGAATTAGATACCATCGCAGCGCATATGGAATTTTCGTTATGGGATCCACATATTTACTTAAAAATCAGCCCGAAAATTACTTCATTGTTAGCGGAAGGCGATGTCGAAACATTAGAATTCATGGCAAAGAATATGCCGCGCTTGGCAGACAATTATTATTATATGCCAAAAACAGAATGTATCTTGTTTGAAATTGGCGTATTTTTCCATGCGATTAAAAATTTCGAAAAAGCGTTGGAGTACTACAAAAGAGCGAATGAATTTGTGGGTGACCAATTTGGTTTATATTACAATATGGCACTTTGCGAACATCATTTAAAACAAAATGAAGCCGCTCTCGGTACATTTAAACGCGCGCTTGCGTTGGATCAAGACTCGAAAGAAACACAAGAGTGGATTGAGTTTATTGAAAAAGCGCTGGCTGGCGGTCCTGAAACGAAAGAGTAATATCTTTATTTTTATCAAAATGAATTTGTCATTCCCGCGAAGGCGGGAATCCATTTCTAAAAGACCTGCATCCTTAAAAAAAATCGCAAAATGTATAAAATCACTATCAATGGATTCCACCTTCGTGGGAATGATCGCTAAACAATGATCAATAATTAATAAGAGGAAAATAAATTCTATGTTTCGTACCAAACTATATGAAGATCGATCTGCACTTCAAATCTCAGAAAATAAACTAGTAAAAACATTATCAACTTCAGACCAAGATATTTTTATTCGTAGTTACTTCAAAGAAATAAGCATAATTCTTACAGCGATAATAGATAAAGGTTATTTAAAATTTGAAGGTAATGAAAAAGCGCAATCATTTTTCACGACACTTTATAAAATTCGTGAATCTGCGGATTCAAAAGATATTTTTGCAAGTTTTCGTGTTTTTGAGGAAAATATGCCGTACGTATATGAATCAATTTATGATCCGGTAATAAAAGGACAAAATATTTTTGGTCTGCTTAATATTGAGAATTTTTGTTTTAATTTAGGCTTAATTATTCAAAATTTTTATTCCGATCAACCTATCCAAAATCTTGATAAAATAATATTTAATAAATCCACAAAGGAATATTCAAAAGGTCAATTTAAAAAAATTCAAGACATGGTAGCTGATCCTTTGAACCATATTCTTAAACTTGAAACATTGAAATTTAAAGAACAAATGATATTATTTTTAATTAATAACCGCTCCACACCACGAGATGAAATTGATGAAAATATAAAATTAGTACTCTCCCAAGGATTAGTCAATTATCCCAGAATAGATCATGTCGAAACAATTGATGCAGCAATTGTGAATTGCAAGGAAAAAAGACAATTAGAAACTATAATTCCATTAACAGAAATAAATACCAAATTACTCGCTACATTAGATGAGTTAAAAAACTTAAATTCTAAAAAAAATATTATGTAGGAAAATAATAATTTGTGAGTTACTCCGTCTGCGCGCAATAGGGGTTATAGAAGGCGGGGCGGAGATAACCGCACTTCCTTTGCAGATAGAAAGACAAATATTACATAATTTTCTACATTAATTCTAGCATCTTACGCGACAAAGGCCTAATGGCTATTGTTATTTACTATTAAGCGCTAAACAAATAGAAAATTTTGTTGACTATATTGAATAAGATATTTATGGTTGCAATGATTAAATAATTTTAATAAGGATTTTCAATGAAAAAAACTGTTTTTATGGCATTAATATTAATTTCTTCAACCTCTTTTGCTTATACATTAATTGGGGAAGGTAATGTTAGCGAACCTCAAATCTTACACTCTGAGAATGGTGGTGTAAAAGATTTCCAAGTTGTGGAAAAACCTGTATCAACCGAACAAATTACTGAATTTCAGGATAAAAAAAAATATCCGTTAAATCAATCGATAAATAGGTCAACCTTCAGCAAAAATATAAAACTATCTCACTTGCATTGCCCTACATTATAAGTAAAAATACTTATTATTCAAAAAGATATGAATTTTACTGTTTTTTCCATATAGCTAACTTACTAATAATTAACTTAATTAAAAAAATCATTTTATTGTTTACATTCTCCTTGAAATGTAAACGATTTTTGGTAAACTGTTTACATTTCTCACTCAATGTAAACGGTCTTTCATGAAATTAGGACAATTAATAAAACAATCTCAAGGTTATAAGGCATTTATTCCAAATGATTTTCCTCCAAAGGAAGGGTTTGATTTTTCTAAAAAGCTGATCCAAAAAGCCAGCCAGGCAACCTTGTCTTTAGGGAAATTAGATGGAGTTACTCAACTTTTACCTGACGTTGATTTTTTTCTATTTATGTATATATGTAAGGATGCAGCTTCTTCAAGCCAAATTGAAGGAACAAAAGCTACCATGGTTGATGCTATAGAAGCGACTTCCAAAACATCTGAGAATCTGCCTGAAGATGTTGATGATATCCTGCATTATATCCAAGCGCTAAACTATGGACTTTTACGCTTAAAAGATTTCCCATTATGTCTACGTCTTATTAAAGAAGTGCATAAAGAATTAATGGATGGAGCGCGCTCCACACATTTCTCTGATCCGGGTAGTTTCCGTAAATCACAAAACTGGATAGGAGGAACTACACCAAATAATGCAATGTTTGTTCCACCTCCTGTTCATGAAATGCAAAAAGCTCTGAATGATCTAGAAAAATTTTTTCATCAATCTGACGATATTTTACCTATAATAAAAGCCGGCCTCATACATGCGCAATTTGAAACAATTCATCCCTTTTTAGATGGAAACGGACGTACCGGACGCATGCTAATTACATTATTTTTATGGTTAGAAAAATTGTTAGAACGACCTATTTTATTTTTATCTTCTTTTTTTAAAAAATATCAACAAACATATTATGAACGCATCAATGGTTATCATCATGGCTTAATTGAACAATGGGTTGATTTCTTTTTAGATGGAGTAATTGATACTTCCATAAAGGCAATAGAGATTGCAAAAAAAATTACAATTTTACGTGAACAAGATATGCAGAAAATTCAAACTTTGGGAAAAATAGAAGCTAAAAGTAGCATAGCAGTATTATATCAACTTTATAAGTTACCTATTATTAATTCACATAAGATACAAGAATGGACGGGCTTTACACGTCAAGGTGCCTATAAAGTAATTAAAAGATTTATTGATTTAGAAATTTTACATCCGAAAAATGAAAATAAACTATATGGACAATCTTACATATATCGACGTTATGTAAATATTTTTACTGATTAATTTTTTGTAACTCATCATCAACATTTTTTATCATTATCAGCTCCATGCCGAGTACCATCTGGCATAATAGCGCAGCTAAGTGACTTAGCTGTAGATAATTGAGACTGAGATATATTTGATTCAATTAATACAGCATAAGATAAATCTGCACCTGTTAAATTAGCACTTGAAAAATTACATCTTGAGAAATTTGCACTATGAAGATTAGCATCTATCAAATTTGCTGAACTGAAGTTACCTTCCGAAAAATTTCCATAAGATAAATCTGCGGATAATAAATGCGTCTGAATAAAATTAGCATTTGCAAAAATATCATGTGTTAAGTTAGCTTCAGAAAGTAATGATCCTTCAAGGTTAACGTGGCTTATATTTAAATAGGATATACTCGCACGAGTAAGATCACATCCTGGACATTGCCCAGTTTTTTTAAACTGATCAACATCTGATGGATTATATTGGGATAACCCAATAGCCGTATTCGAAATTACCATAATAAATGGCAATAAAATTAATTTTTTCATATTAATTATATTCTCGTAAAAATTGAAACAATAAAAATTAGATATTTATTTGGTAAAAGGATAGTAATAAATTTTATTAAGTTATGTCAAATTTAATGATATGAATATTTACACTAGTTGCTTTGTAATATCTCCTTTTGTAATAAAACTGACTAGTAATAATATGGAACATTTTTACAGTTCCTTTGCGGCTGGGAAGCTAAATATTATATAATTTTTTATATTAATTCTCATCTAGCAGGACGCACTATGTCAAAAATCACAACAAAAAACTTATTTTTGTTTATTATATTGATATGTTTATCCTGTAATGCTTTGGCAAAATCAAGTCTTCCGCCCTATAACATCATTTTCATTATTATCGATCAGGAAACACATCAGCTTTTAAACGCTAACAATTACGAGCTTCCCGCAAGAAAAGCATTGAAAGCGCATGGCATCAGCTTTGAAAATCATTATGCCGGTGCCGCCATGTGTTCTCCCTCACGTGCAACCTTATTGACCGGTGTTCCGCCACAAATTAATCATGTTTTTGATCAAATGGAATATGCTTTCGTACCTGAATTAGAACCATCACGCCCGAATATGGGATCCGTACTTAAATCATTGGGATATCGCACAGCTTACTTTGGTAAGTTTGAGATGAATAAAAAATTATTAATTAATGTAAAAAATACCGTAAATTACAGCACACTTGCGAAAGCATATGGATTTGATGTATTTAATTCTGATGGTGATGTCGGTGGTCAACCAAAACAAGGATATGAAGAAGATATTTATTTTTCAGGAGAAGCAATACGTTGGTTACGAGAAAATGTAGGAAAAACTTCACAACCTTTTTTCCTCGTGATTAGTTTATTAAATCCACATGACATTATGTATGGAGATGCGAATATTGCTGGATTGCCGAAGGTACAACAATCGGCCGCGCATGCTATTTTTCCTCCACCGAATAATTCTATTTATAAAAAAAATTGGGAATTTTCATTACCAATTAGCTTAAATGAATCACTTAAAAAGAGTGGAATGCCCAACGCATTATGGGAATATCGTGAAGGATGGTCAGGCGCATTGGGCCATATTCCAACGGAACGTAAGGACATGTGGCAATATTATTATAACTATTACTTAAATGCATTGCGTGACAACGATCGTAGTTTACAGAATATTGTAGATGCGCTGAATGACATGCACTTGTGGGAAAATACCATTGTTATCCTGACTGCGGATCATGGAGAAATGGGTGGCGCGCATGGTGGATTACGCGGCAAAGGCCCTATGGCTTATGAGGAAAATGCACATATTCCTTTAATAGTTGCGCATCCCAAAGCGCCACGAGGTGTGCAATCACATATACTGACAAGTCATCTAGATTTACTTCCTACATTCATTGGTTTAACGGGTTTAAGTCACAATATGAAAAAAGAAGTTTTAAAAGGCCATGATTTTTCGGAATTTATTCTGCATCCTGAAAACCAAAATATTCATGCCATTCGAAAAGGAATTTTATTTAATTATGTTGGCATCTCGACGATTGATAATCGTTATTTATCAAAAATGCTCATCGCTTCATTCACTCATCAATCGCTTCCCTCTCTCACAGAAATTAATCTGAATAAACGTGGTTTTTTAGCATTTGTATTCGATGGTCGATACAAATTCGCGAGATTTTATTCACCTTGTGATTTTAATACCCCAACAACACTTGAAGAAATTTTCGAAAAAAATGATGTGCAATTATTCGATCTACAAAATGATCCTACTGAAACGCATAACATGGCGCTCGACAAAAACAAAAATAAAGAGCTCATTCTCAGGATGAATGAGCTCCTAAATAATTTAATTGCGGAAGAAGTTGGGGTCAACGACGGAAGCTTTTTACCCGCGGAGATTCGTGTAGCCATCAATCGAGTGTAAGCGATTGATGGCCGATATTATTATAGACGAAACGCTACCGTTGGTTCTGTTCCAACATCTGAAGATGGTTTTTGAGGTTGATACATACCGTAACCTGATTTTACTACGGAAGGAAGTTCAGTTTTTGCTACGATTAAATTTAAACGTTGTAGATTTTCTTTATGTTGAATAAATTCATTTAATTTAAAGGCTAAACGAGCCAGTTCGTCTAATCCAGATGATGCATTGAGTGTGGAACCACTTAATTTATTTAAAATTGGATAGGTATCGTGTTTAGCGGAAACAATCTCCACGAAATGCTGTTCTGCTAATGGTAGAAAGATTAAACCTTGCCGATAGTGGAAGATGGGTTGCGATAATACGGCAATAGAAAGCTTTGATTCTTTATGATGTTCTTGTAAATATTTGTTAATTGCTAAAAATGCATCATCCAACCTGGGTTTAGATAACTCTTTCGATTCATTAGGAATATAAACCACATTTTTAGGATCGAAACCTTCAGGCCATAACATATTATCCAAAAAGAATTTTAAACCACTTAATTCAGTTAATTTTTCAGGAAATGTCACTTCTTTTTTGAAACGTGCAGGAAAAGCCGAATAGACTGCTTCTAAATTCGGTAGATATTGACTAATATCATTCGTTGTACCGGATACAATTAATTTTGAAATAATAGCAGGATTTTTGCTTGCTAAATCTTGTAAGTTGAAAAAACATTTCGCCATATTGGGCGAAGCACAACCAGTTATGATTCCCACATCATATTTTTCTTTACTCAGTGTTCTGTTTTGTAATAAACCTAATTCATGTAAATAAGTTTTAATAGTGGCAGCAAGATCTTGGTTTAAGTCAGATTCGGTTTGATCCCAACGGCTACTTAATTTTGGATCACGCAACCATTTGGATTGAGTGACTTTAACAAAATCTTGAAGCAACATATCTTCTCGGGTTTCTTTTAATTCAGGTTGGGTTAGCATTAAAAGTTTCTTTAAAGGGGACTTTACCCTAACTTCACCCTTGGTATCTTGATAGATAAATTGATTATAGTCGACATTTGATCGTTGCATATTTTTATCCTAATGTATATTTTGGCTTATATTTTACTTACTAAGACACGCATTATATATAAAATTATATTCTTGCCATCCCCTATAAAACAGGGGACTTAAATTAAGCGGATTACATTGAATTTCATGGCGTTCGATCGTATAATTGCGGGATTAAATTAACCAAATAAAAATAATTATGTTTGAAGTTAATGAGGAGTTTCATGTCTATCGATATGAAAATGGTATCAAATTATTAAAACCTCAATCATTACGAGAATCTACTGGTTCCGTGAAGATTTTGTTACAACTACCATTCCCTGTTTATTTTTCGAATGTCGATCACCTATCAATAAAGTGTAATGACCTTTCTGCCATCGAATGCGGCTATCAATCCGCGAAAGATATTATCAATAAACCGTGGTATCACTACTTTAAACGTAACACAATTGCAGAACCTTTAGCGAATTCTAATGAAATAATGTTAAAAAATATTGCGAAAATAACTTATGAAAATGCGCTCCGCAAAGATGGAAGCCAAAATGATGCGCTTGCTATTAGAATGCCTTGGTATAATGTTGATAATAAAGTTATTGGATTATTTGGATGTGCTATTCTACCCCATCAACATTACCTCGCCGAATCATTAACAAAATTGGCAACCATGGGTTTACTCAATTTTAATCAAATAAGACAATCACGTGAGTTAAGCGGACAAACGATTGCATCTGTTCATTTATCTAAACGTGAATTGGAATGTTTAAAATTAACGATTCGCGGATATACGGCAAAAAGCATTGCAAAAACCCTACATTTATCACCATGGACTATAGAAGAATATTTAGCCAATATCAAACGTAAATATGGTGTGCAATCAAAATCTGAATTAATAGATAAAACGATAGATAATTTATTTAATCGACCGAATACTTAAAGTTGCTATGCGTACACAACACGATTTACCATTTGATGAAAAAATACGAGCGACGGAAATCCATCGCACTTTATGTGCTGTAAAAGAAGATTTTCGCCAATACTTAAAGAAATATCCATTTACTTATAAAAATGCAGAGTTAACAACTACAGAAATTCAAAAAAGAAGTGATTTCTTAGATGAAACAAAAGATAATTTTGAAAAATTTTATCAAACTTTAATAGAAGTTTTAATTAAAATAAAACCAGAAGACATCCAAACCATTGCATCAGAAAATGAATCAGCGCATTTTAAACATTTTACAGATTGTTATCATTCGTTAGATTTAGAAGGATTTTATAGTGTCAATGGAAAACCCATTCAATTTTGGAGTGGGCAAGTTGCTAAAAATAAAATAATTGCAGATCAATCACAATATTCAGATTCTGATATCCCCGCGATTTCAGTAATGTATAAATTGAATCACTTTATTCAGGCGGAGGAGAAACGACGAGGAAGTTTTTTTTTAAAAAGATTATTGGCTGAACTCAATACTGCCTATTTTGCTTCGCAGGCGAAAGGTATCGTCAATATTTATCTCGCAACGAATAAAGAAAAAGAAAAATCAGGGATCACCATTGGAAATTATTTTTGGAATGAAGAGTTACCTATTCTACAAAAGAAATATTTTAGAAATGAAATTCAATTACGCTTATTTTTATGGAAAGGGGGAGATTATTGGGAAGGTCCTTATGATATTTACAAACAAAGTCATCTTGTTCCTGTAGTTCGACGCAATGCTTATCGATGCTTTAGTTCACCTAGATTACTTGATCATTCTCCTGAACGATTTGAAACAGAAGAGAAAATGATTCCTGAACAAAAACCCTTTTTAACATGGAGCAAACAACCTGCGCGACCGCAGGTGCTTACCTTATCAAACTTAAAGAAAATAACGCAACTGTGGAGAATTCATTGTCCCAAAGCTTTTCGGTTCCGATTTTTTGCAGGTTTTTTACCATTACTAAAATCGACAAATAACCAGTCTATTCCTTTGATGAGTGTGCATGCGATTGTCAATTTTTTAATTCAGTCAAACATTTCAGTCGATATTCGTGATGAACATCGAGCAACTCCCTTGATCTATGCGGCACTCATTGATGATACAAAAATTATAGCTGCACTACTTGAAGCAAAAGCTGATATCAATGCAAAAAATTATCGAGGTGATACTGCATTAATGACAGCAGCATATGAGGGTAATATCGCAAGTATTCAGCTATTATTGGAATCTAAAGCAGATATCCAAGCAACCGATAATTATGGATTTTCAGCATTGATGTGGGCAATGAAGCAATGCCGTGATCACACTGTCAGTTTATTATTAAAATCAAGAGCGAATCCTTTTATAGTAAATAAATGTGGGAAAAACATATATTCTTATGCGTTAGAATGTAAAAGTATGTTTTTTAAACAAATGGTAGAGAAAGCAATGGATGAAGAATTAATACTGCTAATAAATAACTTGTCGCGTTATCGGTAAGTTAAGAAACACTCCGTCATTGCGAGCCATAATTTCGCTTTCATGCCAGCATGCTTTCAGCTGGCATCCAAGTGGCTTCGCTAAATGCCGACTGGATGCCAGCTGAAAGCATGCTGGCATGACAGGATTCGGTATTCAAAAACTATTTTTTAGGCCTTATCACAACCGACGCTGAATGGTCTCGATCAAGATGTATTCCAAAATCTTCATCTTTTAGCACATCATGAGAAATCTTTCCGATCGTTGATATTTTAGATTCACTCTTACTTTCCATCTTAACACCTAGTTTTTTCGAAAGAAAAGCAATCATTTCTTGGTGACCATGAGACATTGCTTGTTCTAATGGCGTTTTACCCCATAGATTTTTTTGGCAAAGATCAACGCCGTAATCAATTAACGCTGCAGCTATAGCAACGTTATTCAATTGAATAGCATCTCCCAATGGTGTGTATTCACAGTCTCGAATCATAAAATCACTAATAGTATCTTTATATTTTTGAAGCACATATTTCACCATATCTAAACTTTCTGAGAAGATGGCATAACGTAAGAGACTTGATGGATAATCACTTGCATAATTCCCTTCATAAGTTGCACCTTTACTTTCTAATAATGTGAAAACTTTAACGTTTCCAGATTTCGCTGCAGCACATAAAATATTTTTTACAGGACCAGAATTCACTAACTCCGCTTTTAATTCTTTTTCTGATAATAATTTAACAAATAGTTGTACCCCTTCGAACGAACCTGATTTTGCTGCAAGATAAAGCGGTGTACGTTGATCTTCGCCCGTTACATTTAAACATTCCGGATCCATTTTATTGACGAGAAGTTCTATCGCGCGAAGATTTCCAGATTTACAAGCTAAATGAAGTGGCAAATCGTAATAATCACGGTGTTCATATATTTCATAGGGAAGCTCTTTTGGGTCAAGCTTAGTGAGTAAATATTCTAATACCTCCGGATTACCCGACATTGCTGCAAAATGAAATGCATTCTGCTTATCCGAATTCGCATCAGAAATTGATGCACCTTTACTTATTATTTTTTTTACTAAAGTTACATTTCCTGACAGTGCTGCACAGTGAAGCGCGGTTGTTCCATTAGGCCCGGCATGTTTGACATCAATATCTTTATTTTCTAGTAAACGAAAAGCTAGTACTTCCAAATTTTTATATGAAGCAATAGTTAACGCTGTATAACCATTATAACTATTATTCCCTTCAATAGGTGTTACAGGTTTTGTTGCAGCAATGGATAAAAGCGTTTCGAAGCTTTTATAAAATTGCTCATGCGTTAAGCCATTTAATTGAGGTGATTTTGTAAGATTTTTTTCAATGAGTTTTTTATAGTTTAAATTGGTAAAAAAATTTGATGCAGATTTCACGATGTATTCCTTATTATTTTATCCTAATAATCTTTCTAATTGCACAGCTGATTTTAGCAGTAAAAAATTGTTTGGCAATCCCCCCATATTTTGGGGGATTGAAAAACCTCTATTTAAAGCTAGTATAGGCATATTTAATCCAAAACATATTAAAACTTCTACTAAAAAGATATAATTAGCTTAAAAGCGAGATAAGAAGCTATGCCAAAAATAATTTCAAACAATATTTCTGCCTAGCTGCTAAATAGGAACCCTTTATGAAAATGACAATTCCCTCTGCATATAAATCAATTAAATTGCGAGACAAAGCAATTGCGTCTTATGATGACTTTCTCGCTCGTTGGCCGATTCCTTATCAAGCACAGACTATAATGACTCGCTTTGGTGAAACACATGTTATGGTTTCAGGTTCTCCACAAGCGAAGCCTCTTGTGCTTTTACATGGTGGTGCGACAAATTCAACAATGTGGTTTCATAACATAATGGCACTTTCTAGCAAGTTCCGGGTATTTGCTGTTGATATCATTGGTGAACCGGGTAAAAGTGCTGGCACAAGACCTTCCTATAAATCCGATGGACATGCCCATTGGTTAAAAGATGTTTTTGATGCACTTAATATTCATGCAGCTGCAGTATGTGGGTTATCACTCGGTGGAATGCTTGCATGGAAATTTGCATTGCTCTATCCAGAATCAGTTTCTTCTCTTGCACTTTTATCAACAACTACCTTATCAAGATCCAATGCGCGCCTCTCGCTTCTGCTTCGTGCAATCTTTGCGAATTTACTACCAATATCCTTTATTGCAAAAAATTTTTTAACCTATATATCAGCAAGTGCAGCACAATGGCCAGAGTGGGCAGTAGAGGGCTTTATTATTCAATATCAATCCTATAAATTTAACTTTGATGCAATTCAATTTATATCAGATAATGATCTTTCGAAGCTGCCCTCCAAGACATTAATTCTTATAGGGCAAGATGAGGTGCTTTTTGACCCATTAGCTGTCGTATCACGTATCAATTCAATGGCACCATCAATTATTGTTGATATTATTCCAGGAGCAAAACATACCATTTCTACAGATCAACCTGATTTGGTAAATGAACGGTTGCTTAAATTTTTATAATAGATTTTGTAATTAAATAAGATATATGAAGTGAAATAACGTTACAAAACTCGCAAGAATCCAAATCTGTGGGTTGCTGGCAGCTCCTTGAGTGCGACTAAAGTTAGGTATTATCTATCATGTCAATAAATAATATTGACATCCGTGTCTGCACGAGAAGCACTTAAGGATGTTTTTAACTCTTCTTTTGGCGAATTTGTTAGAGATATTCGAGAAAGTGATGAAATGTCACAGGCTAAACTTGCTAAACGTATGCATGTGTCTCGCCAATTTATTAATGCGATAGAAAAAGACAAAGCTAATATTAGCTTAGAAATGGCTATCAAAATTGCTCGTGCCCTGGGATATCCCTATGAAGCATTTGTTGAAGTGTTTTTAAATAATATGCTAAGAAAATCTGGGATAAAGAAAGTGGTGCATCTTGAATCCAAGGCTGCCTAAGTCAATTAATGAGTACCTTCGGTACAAAATTTAAGTTTTAGGTGGAGAATGAACTCCACCTAAAACCCACGCCACCAAACAAAACTTCGTTAAATTTATGGTAGCGGTATTCAACCGTTTAAGGAAGTTTTGATAAAATAGTCATCCTGAACGAAGTGAAGGATCTTTGTAATTTACAAAGATTCTTCGCTTTGATCAGAATGACAAGCTCAATAGTGAGCAATGTTAATGAGAACCATGCGAGCACTGTTTAGTTGCTCGATTACTTCAAAATTTAATAGATGATCTGCCCATAACATTTGTTTCACCAAAGCGAGTCATTTTAATACAACTTATTGTTATAATTCAAATTTTTATAGCGCCATTTATATATACTATTTCTCCATTATACACTAAAAAGTAGGTATTAATGGAGAATTATTAATTAAATAGCTCTAAATATATTGATATATACTCCTTAATACACTATAATTTAGTGATTAATGGAGAATTATTGTTAATGATAGATGTCTTTTTCTATTCGCACCCTGTTTTTAGGTATGACGAGTTTGCTAACTGGAAAGCAGAACAGGGAACTAAACACCCTAGGGCAATTCAAAATGCCTTGCAATACTATTTGAATATAGGACGCATATTAAATATACGCCGAGGGCTTTACGCAGTAGCACCACCTACAGGAGTAGATGAACCTATTTTAGTTGACCCTTATTTAATTGCTGCTAAAGTAACTGAAGATAATGTATTAGCCTATCACACCGCTTTAGAACTACATGGGGTTGCTTACACGATATTTGATAGATTTACCTTTCTAACAAATAAAAAAACGAAACCTTTTGAATTTCAAAATCATTGGTTCCAACCCTCTTCATTTCCGAAAGCGTTAAAGAAAAAAGATGCATATTTTGGAGTTGAATCTATAAATCGACAAGAGCTAGAAATTAAAATAACCAGCCTTGCTCGAACCTTCGTAGACGTTTTAGACCGTATTCCGCATAGTGGGGGATGGGAAGAGATAGTGCGCTCTATTAGTAAAGCAGTTTCTTTGAACATTGAAGAAGTAATCGAGTATTGCTTAATGTTAAAAAATAATATTCTGGTTGCAAAGGTCGGTTTTTTTTTAGAACAGCGGCAAGGTGCTTTTGCGGTGAAAAATAATTTATTAGAACTACTTCTTAAACATAAACCTTCATCTCCACAATCGCTAGCTACTTCTCGAGAACCAGGTCAGTTCATTAAAAAGTGGAATTTAATTATGCCAAAATACGTATTACAAAAATCATGGGATGAACCAAATCATGATATCTAAAAAAAATTTAATGAAAGATGCCAAAACCAATCATTACAAACCAGAGATTTTAGAAAAAGTTTATCAATTATTATCGGTATTGAATGACCTGGTCTCAAATCCATATTTGCGAGAAAAGATAGTATTGAAAGGTGGAACAGCGTTAAATTTATTCTACTTCGATAAAATTCCTCGTATGTCTGTAGACATCGATTTAAATTATATTGGTCAGTTAGATCGAAATAGTATGTTAGAAGAAAGACCTGTTCTTACTGATGCTATCAATAAAATTTTTTTACAAAAACAATTTGAATTAGATAGAAACCCAAATAGACACGCCGGTAGTAAAATGATTTGGCGTTATGGAAGCATATTAGGACAAAAAGGAAATCTTGAAGTTGATCTTAATTATATGTACCGAGAACCATTATGGCCAATTTTATGGTTACTTCCTAAATTAAATTATTCAGGTGCAGTTGAAATACCTGTCTTAGATATTCATGAGTTGGCCGCAGGAAAATTGTCCGCCTTATTTTCGAGAAATGTTAGCAGGGATTTATTTGATGCTCATCATCTATTAGTTAATAGCAAATTAAATGCTCAAAAACTCAGACTATCATTTGTGATTTATTTAAGTATGACAGAGATTAAGCTTTCAAATTTAAATAAAGATTATCTTGACTATGACCTTACAGATATTCGAAACAAATTATTGCCCGTATTACATCAAGAAAATTTACCAAGAAAACCAAGCGATATAAAAAAATGGGCTATAACAATTCTAAAAGAGCTACAGGAATCACTACACCAACTTCTTCCATTGAAAAATTCTGAAATTGATTTTATTATGCAGGTTCGCGATGGAAACATTCGACCAGAATTGATTACGAATGATAAAAAGTTAACTGAAGTTATTAAAACACACCCGGCTATTTCATGGATAGCACAAAAAAATAAAACAGCGTGATTAACGAGAATAAAATATTGTGCATCTTGAATCCAGAACCGCCGAATGCAATTATCAATGATTACACATCAATAAAATAGTCATCCTGAACGAAGTGAAGGATCTTTGTAATCGAGTAGGAGGGGTCTCATGACCCCGTCCTCTCACACCACCGTACGTGCGTTGTCGCATACGGCGGTTTAAGTTAAACATTTAACAGCGCTGCTTTCTTTTCCAAGCTAATCAATCCTAACTTTTCGAACCAGTCATTAGACATCGCGTTGTTTACTGCTCCCGTATGAGATAGCCTCCACCAGCCTTTACTTGATTTTCCTATTCGCCAAGCATTCTTACTTGATACTCCTAGGGTCATCAGAAATTTCACTATCGGGTAACATCGTTTACGTTGCTTTAATCGATAGCATCTCAGCTTACGGCGTATCCAGCTATCAAGGTCTCTTAACCTACTGGGTGTTTCTACGATTTTAAAATAGTTTACCCACCCGTCAAATTTCTGATTCAGGCTTTCTATCACCTGTTCCAATTTCATTCCACGGGTTCGCTTCGTTAGCTGTCGGACTGTGTCCTTCAACTTCTTTTCGCTTTTCTCTGATAAACTTATCTTCTCGTTGTACTGGATTTTGAACCCTAGAAATTCTCTCTTCCAGACTTCGCTTACAGCACTTTTCACCTCATTAATTTTCAACCTTAATCGCTTTCCTAAGAATTCTTTCAGTGTGGACAATACTCTTTCTCCTGCCTTTATACTTTTGACATATACGTTGCAGTCATCCGCATATCGACAAAATCTATGTCCTCGCTTCTCTAATTCTTTGTCTAGCTCATCCAGAAGTATATTTGATAGTAACGGCGAAAGTGGGCCGCCTTATGCGAAGCAAGTTCTTATGCAAAGTAAGCTCAATAACCTATTGATTTTTAATAAATCGCTCTGATTTTTCTTCGCATAATATCCGACAATATAAGTAGAGCCTAGCGCTCTATTTATCATTTGGAGGATCTTCCTATGAAAAAGCAATTATTGGTTGATTTGCTTCATGATTTGGATAAGGAGTTGATCCGATTAGGTTACACAACAGGATCAATGCAATTTTATCGTCGTGAGTGGAAAACCTTAATTCAATTTGCAAAACGACGAGATGAAAAATATTACTCTGAATCATTAGGATTAGCATTTGTTAAAGAACATTATCAAATTATAGAAAAAGATTATAATCGTGGCTTATCACAGTCCGAAGTTCAAAGATTGCGTATTGTTCGAATGATCGGTGATTTTCAACTACATCGCACTGTTCTCCGTCGTTACTATAAGCATAAAAAAATCCTCACTAATTCTTATTACGTTGCTATCAGCAATAAATTTAAATCATATTGTGAAGCTAAGAATTATTCTAAAGTAACAGTTGATCATTATATTCCACAATCAGAACGATTTATGGATTATCTTGTTTCACAGAATATTAAAAATTGTAACGCAATAACACTTCCGATAATTCATGATTATATTAAAACCCTGGCAGGTTATACCTACAAAACAGTTGAACAAAATATTTGTTCTATACGCACATTTTTTCGATTTTTATTAGAATATGGCAAAGTAAAAACTGATTTTGCTTCAAAAACACCTATGGTTCAAGCAAGAAAACAAACTCGTATTCCATCAGTATGGACAAAAGACGAATTAAAAAAATTAATTTCAGCAATTGACAGAGGCAGTCCCAAAGGAAAACGTGATTATGCGATTATTTTATTAGCTTGTTGTCTTGGCATGCGTTGCACAGATATTAAAAATTTACAAATGGCCAATTTTCGTTGGACAGAGAAAAAAATAATTTTTATGCAATCAAAAACAAGAGCTCCATTAATTCTTCCTCTCACATCAGAAGTGGGTTGGGCAGTAATCGATTATCTCAAATACGGCAGACCTAAAATAGAAAGTCCATACCTGTTTGTAAGACATTTGGCACCATTTGGTCCTTTTTCAGAAGGTGATCGTTTAAGCCAATTGATTAAAAGATATATGGTATTAGGACACATACCTACGCTGAAGAAAAAAAGAGGCATGCATTCTCTTCGTCACACGATGGCAAGCTTGCTGCTTGAGAAAAATACTCCTCTCCCGGTTATTTCAGATATTCTTGGACATATTGATACTGATTCAACAGCCATATATTTAAAAGTTGATATCAAAAAATTGCAAGAATGCGCTCTTTCTTTTGATGAGGAGGGACATTGCCATGAATAATATTATTTATAAAGGACCATTTAAAAATCATATTCAAAATCATATTAAATTAAAAAAAGCAATTGGATATAAATATGATACAGAAGCTGCTCACTTAAAACGATTTGATAAATTTACGTTGGAAAATTATCCTAATATTCCTGCTCTTACAAAAGAGATCGTGCTTAATTGGTGCAGTAAAAAGCCTTATGAAGCACAAGCAAATCAATGCTCACGTGCTTCTATTATTCGTCAATTTGCGCAATACCTGGATTCAATAGGAATATCAGCTTACATCATTCCTAAAAATTATTACCCCGCAGAAAAACGATACATTCCGTATATTTATTCGACCAATGAATTATCAAGATTTTTTGCTGAAACCGATAAATGTAGATATAGTTCTGAATGTCCTCATCGGCACTTAATTATGCCAGTTATCTTTCGTATGCTTTACATGTGTGGATTACGAGCATCAGAAGCAAGGCTACTTAAGGTAGCGGATGTTGATTTAAAAAATGGCATCCTTAATATCCACCAGGCTAAAAAAGATAATGACCGTTTAGTGCCGATGTCTGATTGTTTAATCAAACGATGTCGCGCATTCTCCAAAAAAGTTCATTCTTTCAGTGTTGCTGAAGATTACTATTTCCCAGCACTGGGTGGAAAACCAATGACATTGGGAAATCTTTATAAAAATTTTCGCCGGTTTTTATGGCGTGCGAGAATTTCTCACGGTGGCATGGGTAAAGGGCCTCGCATTCATGATTTTCGCCACGCGCATGCTGTACACTGTTTGAAGAAATGGTCAGAGGAACAAAAAGATTTATCAGTTTATCTTCCCATACTTAAAACATACCTGGGTCATGATTCATTTGAAGAAACAGCCTATTATTTACATCTTACAGCCGACGTGTTTCCTGAAATAACTTTAAAAATCGAAACTCGATATCGAGGGATAATTCCTGGGTTAGGAGGGAAATAGTCATGAAGCCAACCAATTTTGCAAAATATCTTACTGAATTCTTTTCAGATTATTTGTCAAGACGTAAAAATGTTAGCCGTAATACTATCCTATCTTATCGTGATACCTTCAAACTTTTAATCCATTACTGTCAGGAGGTTAAAAAAATCCGTCCTGAAAAAATTACGCTGGAGCTTCTTTCATGTGAATTACTAACTGATTTTTTAAGTTGGCTAGAAACAAATAGAAAATGCAGTATTGCAACCAGAAACCAGAGACTTGCCGCTCTTCATGCTTTCTTTCGCTATGTACAAATCGAAGAGCCATCAGGAATATTTCATTACCAAAAAATTATTGCCATCCCAATAAAAAAAGCAAAAAAACCCATAGTAGAGTATCTTATCCCTAATGTAATTAGGGTATTGCTAAAACAGCCTGATAAACATACATCTAAAGGTAGGCGTGATCTTACATTAATCAGCGTCTTATATGACACTGGAGCGCGCGTACAGGAAGTGTGTGATATCAGGGTTCGTGATGTGGTTTTACAAGAACCTGCAACCATTATATTGACTGGCAAAGGAAACAAAATAAGACGTGTTCCAATCATGAAAAATACGGTAACTCTATTGCAACGTTATATTTCAGAAAACAATTTGGAGCAAGCGTCAAAAAATGAGGCGTCTTTATTTACTAATAATCAACATAATAAATTAACAAAAGAAGGTGTAAGTTTTATTCTTGCAAAATACGCTAAATTAGCAAGACAAAGATCCAAGCTTGTTCCTGAAAAAGTGAAACCCCATATGCTGCGACATTCAAAGGCTATGCATTTGTTACAGGCAGGTGTTAATCTCATTTATATTCGTGATTTTCTTGGGCATGTCGATATAAAAACAACGGAAATTTATGCTCGGGCTGATACAGAAACAAAACGAAAAGCAATTGAAAATCTTTATCCAGATTTGATTAATAGTAAGTTACCTGACTGGAACAAAGATAAAACGTTGTTGAATTGGTTATCTGAATTAAAATAGATTGGAAATTATGCAAAGTAAATTGATTCGTGTTCTATATAGATCAATGGGTTAGGCGTTTACTTTGCATAATCTTTTTGTTCGCATAAGGCGGCTTATGCAAAGCTTTGCATAAGCCGCCCTGGGGCGTTCCTTCGTGACGTTCTATACAAACACCTCCTTCCATTATTCCTGCTTTCAAGAAGCTACGAATAATTTTCAGTAATCGTTTATCTTTAATTTTCCTTGCTATCCGTGACATCAGTATATCATGGTTAACTCGATCGAAGAATTTCTCTAAGTCGATGTCAACCACTATTCGATTTCCCGCGCGCACATATTCTTGCGCTCGTTTCACCGCTTGATGTGCGTTTCGTTTTGGCCGAAATCCATAGCTTGAATCCGAAAACTCTTGCTCGTAAATCGGTTGCAACACTTGCAATATCGCTTGTTGTACTAATCTATCTATCACTGTCGGGATACCCAGCTGCCGTTTACTGCCATCTGGTTTCGGTATCTCTACCTTTCTTACCGATCGTGCTTTATAGTTCCCGTTCAACAGCGTTTGAATTAAAGATTCCTTGTGTATGGCTATAAATTCTCGCATTTCCTCAACTCGCATTCCGTCGACTCCAGGTGATCCTTTATTCGCTTTTACACGCTTATACGCTTGGTTCAAATTTGCAGGTTTGCAGATTTGTTCCATCAAGCAACTTGTCAGAGAATCGTTTCCAAGATTCGCCTTCTTGATTTGTTGTTCCTTAGACTGTTTTGGATTCATGCGCTGAGTCCTTCAAGCCCTTGGCAGATTGTGTGAAAAGTTTTTTTTTTTCATCATCTCTCACTTACTACAACTCCATCTTCGAAGAGTTTCTTCTAAACTACTCTGGTTTAACTTATTCAGGCCTTCTGCAAAAAATATTTATTTGCATACTATGCCTTCTGCTGACTTCTCATACTTCCTCGGGTTAGATCACTCTAATCCTAGTTCGCATTCTGCGAACAGAGCATGAGACCTCCGAGGGTAAGGCACAGTTCTTTCATAAGGTCATGTCAGATCTACTGCTATAATCTTGCGGTCGATTATTGGGCTTCTCCGTCCAATGCCGGTTTACCCTGATATAGCAGCCTCTTATCTGCCATCTATTTATGCGTTAATAGATTTCCTATTCGTCATTACCTTATTACGTCATCAGCTTCCTTCAGATTCCATCTCACGATGGACACCCTTGCCTAGACTCGTACTTCCGATCTCCACGGCGTACAGCGGACTTTCACCGCCTAGAACTGTGCCATGCCTCGCGCACATTTGCAATGATTCTTCGCTTTGCTCAGAATGACAAGCTCAACAGCGAGCACTGTTTAGTTGCTCGATTACTTCAAGGAATAATAGGACACCAACCATCAACCCACAGATTTTGCTAACGACGGCATTACTAATCGTTTGTCCTCAGATGTCAATTTATTCATTCAATTAAGTTTGTGGTCCTTGCATAAAATCTTGAGGATGATGGTGATCAATTGAAGATTTATTACTAGTTGGAAGCATTTTTTTGCTGGAAAATGAAAAAGCAGCTGCTCCAGCAACTCTTACTAGCGCAACACCACCACCCAGTAACGCACCACCTGCTGCACCGATCCCCGCACCAACAACAGCAAAAGTAGGTATAGATTTTCTCAAAGGATAGTCCGTAGGTTTTGTAAGGTCCCATTTTGAGTAGAAAGTAGTTATTACGGGTGCTGCTATCGTTCCTAGGACTCCCGCGCCAATACCTAATCCTAAGCCAACTGCTGCACCAGTTTTTGCTCCACGTAATGCATATAGTTTCATTAATTTAGCTGTTGTTGTTCTTGATTTCATGTTTAAATTCCATTTTCAGTAATAAAAAAATTCAAACGATTTTAGCTTTAAATAGAGGTTTTTCAATCCCCTAAAAAATAGGGGTTTAAAGTGCAATAGAAAAAGACAAAGCTAATATTAGCTTAGAAATGGCTATCAAAATTGCTCGCGGGATCCAGAAAGACTGCAATATCGCTCTGGATCCTTCGCGTTACCAAGTCGCGGGACGACGGTTTGACGACAAAGTGAAGTTCACTTACCAATCAACATCTGCAAAAACGCCGATTGTGGGCGACGGAATTTTTTCGCAAACTCGATAAGCTGGCAACAAATGATAATGCAAATAAAAGTAAAACAAACAGCATAAAAGAACTCAACACCATTGGTAATACTCTCTTCACCTTTTGATTGAAAGTAAACAGAAATAATTTTATTACCAATCACCTGGTGTAAAATATAAATAAATAAACTATATTTTCCAAAAAAACCAATTGCGCTCGTCAATTTAAATTTTGCAAAAAACTGCGCGAGACAAATTAATAACATAAAGACACCAATTGCTGTGACCATAAATGCTATTGTCGGACGATAAAAAATTTCAGAATAACCTTCGCGGTTTTCAATAATGCCGCCATTTGCTATATTTGCAAAAAAATGATTAGGTAAAAATAAAAAGAAAAATCCGACAATACTTATACTGCCACCTATCAAAAATAAATGTGACATTTGTAATGGTTTTTCGTTAAAGAGTCTTCGAAATAAAACAATAGAAAAAAAGCTTAAACCTATCCAAGGAATAATAGGGAACCAACCATCAACGAACATACTTTGTAAGACACGTCCAAATGCTGGAAGATGGAAAGTAGCCATTTCAATTTCTAAAGATTTTTCATGATAACCAAATATTTGCTGTGCGACAGGTGCCATAATAAAAAATATGATAGTAAGCAATAGTAATGTTTTAGATGGCACATTTCTAAATAAATAAGCAATAGGCAATGATAACCCAATAAAATATAAAATATCATACGAGGTAAATGGCATGATTTTCCAGAGAAACATATCTATCATCATACCAACCAAAAGTATCATGATACCTCTTTCTATATAATATTTTAGAGAATGTCTTCCCGAATTGAAGCAGACCATTGCTGTACTTAAAAGAATAAAACTCGGTGCGGCAAAAGATCCTACGAGTCGAAACCACATCGGGTGCGATGCATCCCAAAGCGTGGATAAATTGGCAGGAACCATAAATAAAATGGCTAAACCTCTCAAGATATCAATCCAGAGCAGGCGATTTGGCTTAATGTCAGTCATTGTTTTTTCCCATGAGTGCTAAACTTACTTTTGATCGATTTTCGCGTTGCAGATAATTTGAAATAAATCTTCCTGATGAAATAACCTTATCTAAATCAACATCAGTCCTGAATTTTAACCCATTTAGCAAATAAAGTACATCTTCAGTTGCGACATTTCCCGTGGCGCCTTTCGCGTACGGACATCCACCTATCCCTGCGACTGAACTATCAATGATGCGAATTCCATTTTGCAAAGCAGCATAAATATTCGCGAGCGCCTGACCATAGGTATCATGGAAATGTACCGCTATTTTTTCGCGCGAAATATTTTTTTGCATGGTTTTCAATAATATTTCTACTGTTCCTGGTGTTCCCACACCAATCGTATCGCCAAGTGAAATTTCATCACAACCTAAATCTATTAATTTATCAGCAACATCACATACTTTATCAACCGAAATTTCACCTTCAAATGGACATCCTAATACACACGAAATATAACCGCGCACGCGAATGCGATTTTCTAATGCCGTTGTTGCCAATGTTTGAATACGTTGTAAACTTTCTTCGACGGTACAATTTGCATTTCGACGACAAAATGCTTCAGAAGGTGTAGTAAAAACCGCAATGTCTTTCACGCCTACTTGAATCGCATTTTCTAATCCTTGATTATTAAAAATTAAAACGGGATATTGCACGGCGGGATTTTTATTTATCTTAGTATAAACTTCAAGATGATCGGCAAGTTGCGGAATCCATTTCGGCGAAACAAAACTTGTTGCTTCAATCACAGATAATCCTGTATTTGACAATTGATTTATAAAATCAATTTTAACTGCTGTCGGAATCATCTCTTTTTCGTTTTGCAATCCATCCCTGGGACTTACTTCAACTATTTTTACAAATTCTTCCATGATATCTCCTTAGAGATCTAATTTATCGAAGGTAATCTATGACTGTTGCGAAATAATATTTTGAACCTAAACTATCTTTGTCATCCCCGTGAAAACGGGGATCCATGCGGATGGATTCCCACCTTCGTGGGAATGACTCGCTATTTCGCGTCATTAACTAACCTTATTGCTATTCCCCTACAAAAATCGGTTTCCGTTTTTCATTAAATGCAAGAACACCTTCTGCACGATCTTTTGTTTCTAATGCACGATAATAATTTTCTAGTTCTTTGTCATAATGAGAAAAAGTCGTGGCATTCAAAGATTTTTTTGCAGCGCGAATCGCAATCGGTGCATTTTCAGCAATAATTTTCGCGGTATTCAGAACATCCTCTATCAATGCATTCGGTTCTGAAACTTTATTAATAATTCCCCACTTCAATGCCTCAATTGCAGTAAAAGATTTCCCTGTAAAAATACATTCTTTTGCGCGAGCAAGACCTGCCGCGCGTGGTAAATGTTGCGTGCCAAAAGCGCCTGGAATAAGACCTATTTTAACCTCAGATTGCGCGAAAGTTGCATTCGTTGCCGCATACGCAAAATCACTCGCTAACACCAATTCAAGTCCGCCACCAAATGCGACACCGTTGACTGCAGAAATAATCGGAACGGAACATTGCAACATTGCTTTCATCGCTTTCACTAAAATAAGGTGTTGCGCTTTCCAAGTTTCAAGGCTCAAATCTTTTCGTTCTTTTAAATCAGCGCCTGCACAAAAAGCAGGATCCGTTCCTGTTAAAATAATGCAACGCCATTTGTTATTAAGATTCACATCTTCCCATAACGCTAATAATTCCTTCATCATTTCACTACTAATCGCATTACGAACTTCGGGACGATGTAAAGTTATCATTAAAATATGCGGATCGGGATTCGATATTTGTAATGTATTAAAGTTCATTGACTACATCCTAAATAATCCAAAATGTGTTTCCATGATGGGAGCATTCAACGCAGCGGATAATCCCAATCCCAGCACCCTTCTCGTATCGATCGGATCAATAACACCATCATCCCATAATCTTGCGCTGGAATAATAAGCATGACTTTGTTTAGCGTATTGCGCTAAAATTGGGGCTTTTAATGCTTCTTCTTCATCACTCGAAAAACTTTTCCCTAAGCGTTCTTTTTTTTCACGTGTCACTTGCGCAAGCACATTCGCCGCTTGTTCACCACCCATCACGGCAATTTTTGCATTCGGCCACATCCATAAAAATCGTGGATCATAGGCACGTCCACACATCGCATAATTTCCAGCACCATAACTTCCACCGATAATGACCGTTAATTTAGGCACTTTTGCACATGAAACGGCAGTAACCAATTTAGCGCCATGTTTCGCAATGCCTTCTGCTTCCACTTTGCTTCCCACCATAAAACCCGTGATATTTTGTAAAAAAACTAAAGGAATTTTACGTTGTGCACATAATTCAATAAAATGCGCACCTTTCAAAGCCGCATCCGAAAATAAAATACCGTTATTCGCTAAAATACCAATCGGCATCCCATGTAAATGCGAAAAACCCGTAACCAGTGTTTTACCAAATAAAGATTTGAATTCATCAAATTCGGATGCATCCACAATTCGTGCAATCACTTCACGAACATCAAAAGGATAACGCGGATCCGATGGAATAATACCGTATAATTCCTGGGAATCGAATAAAGGTTCTTTTGGTTCGCGCATACAAACTGAAATATTTTTTTTAATATTTAAATTTGCAATAATTTGACGCGCAGTTTTTAATGCATTCGCATCATTCGTCGCATAATAATCTGCGACACCTGATACTCGGCAATGTACATCGGCTCCTCCTAATGCTTCCGCTGTGACGGTTTCGCCAGTTGCGGCTTTCACCAAAGGAGGTCCCGCTAAAAAAATTGTGGCTTGATTGGCCACCATGACGGATTGATCTGCCATCGCAGGTACATAAGCACCGCCTGCGGTACATGAACCCATCACGATTGCAATTTGAGGAATACCTCGTGCAGACATATTGGCTTGATTATAAAAAATTCTTCCGAAATGATTTTCATCCGGAAAAACTTCATCTTGTTTCGGTAAAAAAGCGCCACCTGAATCCACCAAATAAACGCAAGGCAAATTATTTTCTGATGCCACTTGTTGTGCGCGTAAATGTTTTTTCACGGTAATGGGATAATAGGTTCCACCTTTTACGGTCGCATCATTCACAATGATCATGCATTCGATATTTTGAATGCGACCAATACCCGTAATAATTCCTGCGGCGGGAATTTCATCTTCATATAATTCAAACCCAGCCAAAGGTGATAATTCTAAAAAATCGGCACCAGGATCTAAT
>Ga0207121_1001_pt1 | contig 42537 bp, 34 predicted proteins | sample Alteio_BWMinHeat_41_FD_153513 | JGI IMG/M metagenome (GOLD analysis project Ga0207121, IMG submission 153513) | Enriched cells from forest soil in Barre Woods Harvard Forest LTER site, Petersham, Massachusetts, United States -... | ecosystem: Environmental > Terrestrial > Soil > Temperate forest >... | reverse complement strand
ATAGAGACATGGATGTCGATGTTTTGAGTCGGGCCCGCGTAGGCCTTGCCCGTGAATGCGGCCACGGCGAGCGCCGCACCCACAAGCCAGAGACGGATGACTTTTGCAGTTTTCATTTTCGATTCTCCTTTGATTGATTTCAATTTTTTACTGAACATCTACGTAAACTTTGCCGTAATAGATAACTCCCACAACGCCGGGGTCAGCCGGTTCTACTTTTAAGACAAACATCAGCTTCTTGTGCTTCAGGGTCGGGTCGTTCGGAAGATTAAGAACGAGGCCCATATCCACAAACACATCGGATGCTACAGTGAAGACATCGGACTTCAGCGTGAGCCACTCCAATCGGGCGGGCTGCTCGTACCCCTCCTGGAGGCTTAGAGGCGTTTCGCCGACCGGGACGACTTTGACCCGCAGTTTCACGGGGTCACTTCCGGAATTGGCGATTTTGATCGTCTTTTTGATTTCCTTGAAAATATCGAGCTTGCGGCCCAGGGGCACGTTTTCCACGACGAGCTTGTCGGGGATCAGCGTGTAATCGAGGTTGCCGATCACGCCATGGCTCAAGTCCTTCTCGGCCTGACTCTGCGCCTGGCCGCTGGGACTGATCGTGATCAGGAGATGGCTCCAAAGGCCCAGCTGAAGGAAGCCTTTGCCCTGGGTCCGTGAATAGATATCGGCCTGGAATTTCCGGCCGTAAAGCGATGGATCGTTGGGAATCTCAATCAACACGTCGGTATAGGCGCTTTCCTTGGCAGGCACGATGAATTGGGCGCGACTGAGTTTGACCCAGTTCACTGAAGGAATCGGCTTGAATCCCTTTTCTTTCCGGCCGGCCAGGATCGCGTCGGCGGTGGGAATCTGAACGTCGATGTAGAGCTGGACAGTGTCGGCTCCGGTGTTGGTCACTTTGAACGGGATCCCCGAGATGTCCCGCAAATTGTAAGTGCGGCCAATGCCCAGGTTCTCAATGAGCACGTCCCCGAAATTTGTCCGGAGACCGCCGGCTGGTTGGGCCCAGCTGGGCGTGATCAATAGCGCGCTCATTCCACTCAGCAACAGCCGTTTCAGCATGTGAACGTGTTTCATTGCTTCCCTCCTGGCTTTTTTTCTTCGCAGACCCTCTGACGCGAGGACTACCTTCAAACCGGTTGTGGCCGCCACGAGAATGGCGGCCACAAAAGTGGCGTTCGAGAAAAGAAGATTGGTTTTCATGGCGTCCTCCGTACTGAGTTGTCGAGTTGTGAAAGCGTGAGGCGATCGAGCGCCCGGTTCACCAGGCGCTGAAAGTCGGAATCGGGCCGCTCCAACCGAGTTTGCTTGCTGAGCGCCTCGTTCACCTGGAGCACGGTGATTTCGGAGAGAGGCCGTTCAAGAATGTATCCGGAACCTTTTACAGCGCGGATGAGGCCCGCGCGGGCAAGGCTCTGGAGGATTTTCTGGGCATAGGCGGGAGGGATTTTCCGCCGCGAAGCGATGGCGCTCGCGTCCAAAAATTCTCCTTGCTGATTCGCCAGCTCGAACAAGCAGGCAGCGCCGTATTGAATTCCTTGGCTAATCTTCATCGAATTTCCCTCCTCACAGAGACGCATTGGACTTTTGCAGTCCATTGCTCGTCCAAAAAAAATGCCGGTTTCCCCGGCAGCACTTTTTCTTTGATTTTCAATTCGTTTTTCATATTCCAGAGAGTAAGGGCAAGACGAGACAGACCCAAGACAACATAAAAACATGCTGAGAAATCAGCATGTTTTAGAAAAACGAATATGGATTGCAATGAATTTGCAACAATCTAAAGCCGGCTTGAGATTTTTGGGGTAGGAGAAGGAGGATTTAGGCTGATTTATCGATACAAATCGATAAACCATGACAAAAATGAGGCATTAGTTCTTGGCGGGATAATCCTGCAATAGAGATTTAGCTCTATTTATAGAGTTGTTTTCAGGGGACTTGGGGCCGGTTGGGAAGAGAGAAGGCAGCGCAAACCGGTAACCTTTCCCCGGAATCGTCTCGATGCTGTTTGCCAGAAAAGGCACGCGTGTCTTAAGTCGACTGATCATCACGTCGACCTGCCGATCTCGAACGCGTTTGTTCCAAAGTTTGGCAATGATTAGCTCGCGTGTGCAAATGTCCTTCGATTCGATTGATCTCTTGGAAAGCAGCCACAACAATTCGAAAAGTTTGTTCGGCAAGTCAGTGACGATCGCTGCGCCCAGGCGCGCCGCGCGAGTTTCCCGATCGAGCTCGAGATGACCGTAACGAAGAAATCGCTTAACTCCTTTCTTTCCGGGCGGATTTTCGAGCAGGTTGTGCACCGTGTTGGTTATTTCGGTTGCGATTAGATCGTCGTCGGAAAGAAGACCATCGGCGCCGGAGTCTGAGAAAATCTTGAGAATGTCAGACAGCTCAGTGCGGTGGATAAGGAGAACAACCGGCAAGGGGTTGCCGGAAGACATCCGGCGAAAATCGGCGATGGCCTCTTTTGCAGCAGCTTGGTTTGCCAAAAGCACGACATCGGGGCGGTGCGTCAGGATCCGGTTAGAAGCCTCCTCCAGCGTAGCGACGCCGACGATCCAATTGCCGTCTTTTTCCAGGACGGATCTGAGCCCCTGAATAATGTCCGGGTTTGGATGAACGATAAGAATTTTTCCCAACGGTTATCCTTTCTCTGGAAGACGTTTCACGTGCATGCTGGCGTAAAGAAAAAGTCCGAGAATCGCCGAAGCTCCGTCGAGCATGATGTCGTGTATGTCGTAGTGCCGAGAGGGAGTCAGGCCTTGAAGCGTTTCATCGAGCCAACCGGCAGTCCCCGATAAAACTGCGCTTAAAAGAAACGCCATCCAGTTGTACCCAATGTGTCCCTCGACGGCAATCATGAACAGCCAGCCCAGCAACCCATACTCGAAGAAGTGGAATTGCTCCTCGGGCAGCACGTAGCTGAAACCGATCCAAATATAGGCCGCAAATACGAGTCCCACCGTTAGGTAACGCCAGGAATCGGGATTCCGGGCTCTGATGAGCCGTCGCAGAAAACCGGAGAAAAAGATGGCGTAAAGGACGCTCAGCGTCAATCGGAGAAGATTGTGGCTGCGAAGAAAACCCGTGGGACCGCGCACGATTTCGAGCGTTCCGTAGATGAAGCTCAGGTAGCCCAAGGCGACGGCCCACCGTAAAAGAGCGGGATTGATCCGTTTAGGCGGCGCCAATTTGTTCACAACAGCCCAAAGAGTAGCCTAATTTTCACTTTTTGTGAACTTTGCGACGAGGCTTCGCGTGGCGGGAAGGTCACTCCCGGTCGGTTTTTGAGGGAACGCTCAGTTCGAGTAACGCGGCGATTTTGCTGGTTAGCCCGTCTCCCTGAAGAGGCTTGCTCATGTAGGCGGTGGCGCCGCAGGACATAATGCGTTTTCTGTTTTCCTCGGTATCCTGGCCCGTGATGGCTAGAATTTTCACGTTTTGCTGTTTCTTGCTTCCTCGGATATTTTTACAAACCTGGAAACCGTCCATCCCCGGAAGCATCAAATCCAATATCACAAGATCTGGAAGGAATGTTTCCAACTTTCGCCCGGCCTCGAACCCATCGGTGGCCGTTTCGATTTCTGTGTGGTCAAGCCGTTTAAGAATCTTTGAAATAGATTGGACGATCTGCGGGTCGTCGTCTACGATCAACACGCGGTTCCCGCGCTTTTGAAGTTCGAGCGGAATCGGCATGCGATAGCGTTGCAAAAATTCAACCAGGTCAGGCTGCAGAACCCGCCGATGTCCGCCCGGCGTCTTGTAGGCGGGAAGTTTGCCGTCATCAATCCAGGCCATCACAGTTGTGATGTCGACCGAACAGAACTTGCTGATCTTGTGTGTGGTGTAGACACGTTGCACGGTGTTCCCTGTCCGGAGCTGAAATTTACTATCCATATCTTCCTCAAAATCCTATTTTTCCGTCGAGATTTTGAGATGAACATAATATATAGAACGTCTCGGCTCTATTTCAAGATATATTATTCGGGGTCGAAAATACCTTTTGACATTCTCTTTAGACCCAAAACCCGGATCGAATTAGCCACAGGGATTGTTGTAGTTTCTCCGCAAAACGTACAATGCTTGTCTGAAAGGAGTTCGTGACAAGTGAAGAAAAAGGCCTACGGCACTTACGACATTGCCAAATTCTGTCATGTAATGCCCTCAACGATTGGGCGCTGGATTGAGGAGGGGAAACTGCCGTCTTTCACGACCGGAGGCGGCCACCGCCGCGTTTGGGCAACGGATCTTTTAACCTTCCTCCGATCGCACAATATTCCTGTGCCCCCCGAACTTTCCGGCGAAGCCCGCCTGACGATTTTGATTGTGGATGATGAAGCCTCCATTCGGAGGGCCGTGCGGAAAATCATTGCGCTCCACTTTCCCGACGTGGATGTTCAAGACGCGGAAGACGGATTCGAAGCTGGGCACAAGATTTCCACCTTACTTCCCTCCTTGGTCATTCTGGATTTGCGATTACCGGGTCTCAATGGATTTAAGGTGTGCCAGATGATTCGTGAGGACAAGCAGCTCAAGAGCACAAAAGTTCTCGCATTGACCGGCTATAGTCCCGAAGAAGCGAAAAAGGAGATCCTGAGAGTTGGTGCCGACGATTTTCTTGCCAAGCCATTCGACACCGAGGATCTCGTCTCAAAAATTCAGAAGCTTATTCATCTCGCCCCGGATAACCTAGCCAAAAGAGCCAAGGCACGAGCCGTTCGTTCCGCCGAAAACGCCGGCTAGTCCCAGCCTTCTAGTTAACCAGAGGCCATAACACTTCAACTTTCGTTCCCGAAACACTGTTTGATACTTTAATCTGCCCGCCCGTTCGCTTCACGATTCCGTAGACGGTTGTCAGGCCCATCCCACGCCCTTTTCCTTTATCGCTGTTGAATGGCTCAAAAAGCCTGGCAAAGCGTTCTGGGGCGATACCCTTTCCTGAGTCCTCAATTGTGAGCTGGGCGAAGGGTCGGCGACGCTCGGTGAGTTCGCTATTTTCCAGCCAACGGGCCGACTCGATTTGGCTGCTCCGAACCTTTATTTGTCCGCCGTCTGAAAGGGCGTCCGCTGCATTGGCAAGCAGATGGTTCACCAACTGGATGAGATGGGCTGCGTCGGCCCGGATCTGGCCGGACCTTTCATGCACGGACACGACGAGTTGGATATTGGAGGCTAGCTTTTCGCGAAAAGCTTCCGAAGCGGCCAGGACCGCTTCTCCAAGCGAAAGAGGCTCGGGTGGAGGAAGTTTTTCAAAGGCGATTTTCAGTAATTCCTTCGTGAAGCCAGCCAATCGATCGCAGGCCTCTTTGATTTCAGAGGCCTCGGCTCGGAGGGGATCGCTTTCGAGAAGGCCGTCCAGTAAAAGGCGGCTACTGAGGGAAATCGTGGTAAGGAAATTATTAAGGTCGTGAGCCACGCTTCCAGCGAAGCGAGAGATGGCTTCCATTTTTATCGAATTCCCGATGAGGTTTGTCGCGAGGTCTTCCGCGACGCGGATTCCCTTGGCGGGCGGGGGGCGCTTGGAAGGTTTTGACGCCGCAGCGGGACGCGAACGGGAAGGGGGGGCGGTCTTTCTGCGGACCACGATCTTAGGCGGCGACCAAATTCACTTTGTTGACCGGCAAGGACAAGGTAAAGCGGGCTCCCGTCGGAAGATTCTCGGCGTTCATCATGCCGTTGTGCTTAAGAGCGATCTCCCGGCTCAAGTAAAGGCCTAGCCCGGTTCCTTCATTGGCGGCCTTAGAGGTATTGAATGGCTTAAAGATCTTCTGCATGACTGCTTCGGTAATGCCGATTCCGGTATCCTCAACCAATATCTGGACCCAGGAAACGTCATTGACATAACGAGGCGGGTTCAGCTTGGTTGTGACTGTCAAAACGCCGCCGTTTTTCATGGCGGCCCGCGCATTGGACATCAGATTGAGGAAAACCCGCTGCAGGTGGCTGACGCTGGCCGGGACTTTCGGGAGGCGCTGGGCGTATTCCCGCCTCACCTCAATCTTCGACTGAACAAGCAAGCTCTCATAGAGCGAAAATGCCGATTCAATGATTTCCTGGATGTCGCAGGGGACCAGGGTGAATTGCTGGTCGCGCGCGAATCCGAGCACATTCGTTGTAATCGTACGGCAAAGCTGGGCTGAACGGTTGATTCTTTCCAAGTCGGGGCGGAGGCTTGGACTCAGCAGATCGTCCTCAAGCAGGATATTGACGGTTCCCAAAATGACCGTGAGGGGATTGTTAAGATCATGGGCGATGCCGGAAGTCATTTGGCCCACATCCGCCATCTTCTCGGCTTGTTGAAGATGCGATTCTTGTTCCCGAATTTTTACTTCCATATGAGACATTTCATCCCGTTGAATCCGCAGCTTGGTCGTTGCTTTGCGGTCCTTTTTTACCACCCGCCAGGTGACGGCCGCCGCAAAGATAAAGACCGCATCTTTGACAGACAAATTGAAAATACTCGCCGCATCCCAATAATCGGTCGCGAAGACGCAGAAGACGGAGTTGAGGAGGACCGCGCCCGCAGTGACCCAAAGCACTTCCCGTCCGCTAAGAAGCATGCAAACGGTATAGATGGGCAGAAGATACAAGACCCATAGGTTGGACTCTGATTCGCCGGAATAGAATAAAATGGCGGTAATCGTAGCGCAGTTGGACAAGATGACGGCCGCTGAGATCCAAGGGGAAAAGGGCCATTGGCGAAATGCCAGGCCAGCCGCGAGGTTTAAGACCAACAGCAGCAACAATAAGAAGAGGATCTGGGGATAAACAAGATGGCCATTGTCTCGATAGAGGAAGGCCAGCACGAGCAGGAAAATACAAAAGACCACTTCGTAGTGGTGGCCGGACGACGTATCTCGCTCGTAACCAATTCTCATCTGGTCCTCCTGGCAACCTTAGCGTATCTGCTCGAGGTCTCTCAAGCCAGTCTCGAACTGGTGTCTTTGGTCCATGCCGATTATTAACCTACTATCCCTATATTCCATACTATAATGGGGATGCCATCTAATTGCAATGAGGATTGGTGGCGAGCTTTTCAACGCACCAATTATAAACGATTGGAACTGTCTTTCGATTTGAATATTGCAATTTAATTAAACAATCGAAACAATTAAATAACATGATGAGCGTTCGGAGCCATCGCAAACGGATTCAGAAGCCGAATAGGGGGCCAGCCAAGGTAAAGAAAGGCGGCACACGCGCTCCCACGGTCCTTATCGTCGACGACGAACCCCGGATTCGGACTTTGATAGCCCGCGTCATTCAAATGTCGTATCCGGAGTATGCAGTTGAACAGGCCGGAAATGGCATTGAGGCCGCTGAAAAGCTCCTCCACTCTTCTCCGCAACTGGTGGTCCTGGATCTTCGGTTGCCGATGCTGGGCGGCCTGGAGCTCTGCCGCCTAATCCAGCGGCAAAAATGGCTTTCGGAGACCCGGATTCTTGTCATCACTGGCTACCCAACTCCCGGCATCTACCAGGAAGTTTTTTTACACCGGGCCACTGAGTTTCTTCCCAAGCCCTTCGATATCAAGGACTTAACCGCCAGCCTGCGCCGCCTCCTCAGCTAGGAGGCATCTTGCCGATGAAGGCTGCTTGGCAATTCGCCAGGCGCCCATTGAAAATACGATCTATTCATAATAAACATATTAAAAAAGCAATTTCCGGGGTTTCCCAACCCAATGAAATTGAAATTCTTGTCGTAGATGATGAGCCGAGTTAGAATCATCGTCGAGTTTGCGGTTTCGGCTGAAACTCGGGCATCGACCGATCGCGCCTTAGTGATGGTAGGCTAGCCTCCCGGTTTCCTTTTGGCCAGTCTCCATGAATCCATTGGTTTTTGAACTCTCGTGAAGTATTCTCTAGACGCTTTGAGGCTTCCCGGTCTCGATTATTTTGACAAAAAGCGCGTAGGGTTCGGATCGGCGGGTAGGAATATCCTTACATCTTAAATGAACGAGTCGAATGTGATGGAGGACCAGTGAATATCCTGGTTATCGACGACGAGCAGGGGATCCGCGACTTATTATCGGTTGAGCTTGGTTCCCATGGATACCAAGTGGTCGTGGCCGGCAACGGCGAAGAGGCCCTTGATACGATCAGGCGGCGCCATTTTGACCTCGTCATCACCGATGTCAAGATGCCGAAGCTCGGCGGCTTAGAAACCCTCGAGGCGATTAAAGAAATCGACCCCGACACCGAAGTGATCCTAGCGACCGGCTTTGGCACCATCGACACGGCGGTGGCCGCCATGAAGAAGGGTGCCTACGATTTTATTCAGAAGCCATTCAATCTCAATGAGATTCTTGCGCTCATCGAGAAAGCGCTCGAAAAAAGCGAGCTAAAAGCTCTCCTCGGCATCTACCAAGCAAGTAAGGCGGTTTTCGCTTCAACCAAAGTCGAAAAACTGCTCCCCCTCATTTCCGATCTTAGCCTCAAGGTCCTCAAGGCCGACGACGTCTATTTGTATTTGAGCGACGTTTCGAGTGGCCCTCGATTGGCGGCGCGCTCGGGCGGCACCGATCCGGTCGACCCCTCGATCCAGTTGCTGGCATCGGCGGTGGAAAAAAAGTCAGATTCGCTCATTTCAGTTTCGGAAGCCAGCATCGCCGAGTTCATCAAGTCCAATAACTCCGGCTCAACGATAGCCCTTCCGATTCGCGTGAAGAGTGAAACGCTGGGCGTGCTTCTAGCTCATCGCAAAACTGGAAAAGGGAAGTTTGGCGGTGGCGATTTAAGAAACGCCATGATTTTTGGTTCGCAGATCGCCCAGGCTGTCTTCAACGCCCGCCTCTATCAAAGTCTCGAAGAAAAAATCGAGGAGTTGCGCGTTGCGAACGAAAAACTGACAGACACGCAGCACCAGCTGATTCGATCCGAGAAAATGGCTGCCGTGGGCCAGCTCGCAGCCGGCGTGGCGCACGAACTCAACAACCCCCTAACCGGGATCCTTGGTTTTGCGCAACTATTGATGCAGAGTAGCGACTTATCGGGCCGCGAACGCGAAGACCTTGAAAGCATCCATGTGGAGAGTCAGCGCTGCCGCCAAATTATCCAGAATTTGCTTAAGTTCAGCCGGCGCAAGGAGCCTTTAAAAGCGCCAATTGAGATTGTGCAGCTCCTCGATTCAACCCTGGATCTCGTCTATTACGAAGTTTCAACTTCCGGCATTGAGGTCATCAAAGAATACATTCCATCGGCCCCTCCCATCTTTGGGGACTCCGCTCAGCTTCAGCAGGTCTTTGTCAACATCGTGACGAACGCCAAACAAGCCATGGAGGAACGGGGGACGGGTGAGCTTCGGATTAAAGTGGAGGCTGACCCGACGCACTTACGGGTTCTTTTTAAGGACAACGGCTGCGGGATCGCCAAACAAAATTTAAGCAAGATCTTCGATCCGTTTTTCACGACCAAGCCGGTTGGAAAAGGGACCGGTCTCGGGCTCTCCGTCTCCTATGGCATCATTGAAAGCCATGGTGGCGCAGTTCGCGTGGAAAGCGAAGAAGGCGTTGGAACCACCGTGACTGTGGAATTGCCTGTTTACCAGTCCGCTCCCGCAACAGATGGCTCCGTCACCCCGGCAAAATAGTAAGATACACCGATTGTCGCCAAGGAGGCTCTATGAGTTCGTTTGACCAACCAATTCCGCAATCAATCGCCTATGAGCAGACCCTTCTCAGGCGCGTTTACAACTGGATGGCAGCGGGCCTTGGGCTTTCTGGCGTTATCGCCTATTACTTGATGAGAAATGAGGAGCTGATTCGGTCCTTCGTGGCAAGCCCGATGAGATTCTGGGGGATCTTCATCGCCCAACTGGCCCTTGTGCTTTTCCTTTCCAGCCGGATCGCCCGCATGAGTGTGGCCACGGCAACTTTTATGTTTTTTCTTTACGCCGGTCTCAATGGCTTGGCTCTTTCTCCCATCTTTCTCGTCTATACGCAGGGCTCAATTGCCGCGGCCTTTCTCTCTACAGGCGGCATGTTCGCGGCGGCCAGTTTATGGGGAACTGTGACGAAGCGAAGCCTTTCCACATGGGGACATTATCTGACGATGGCGCTTCTGGGTTTTATGGTGGCGCTGATAGTCAATTTCTGGCTGCATAGCTCCATTTTGGATCTGGCGATATCAGTGGCGATGGTTATTCTTGGCGTGGGATTGACCGCTTACGATACTCAGAGGATTAAAATGCTGAGCGGTTCGTTCGGATCCGATGGAGAAATGGAAACGCGGGCGGCGATTCTCGGAGCCTTTAGTCTGTACCTGGACTTCGTAATGATGTTTGTGTACGCGCTTCGCCTCATGGGTCGACGGCGCTGATTAAATAACTTTATCCACAGAGTTATCCCCAGTATCCACAAGGGGTAACTATCCCTTCTAGACAGCTAAACCCGTTTAACGGCTTCCATATCCTGCCTTATTAAAGCGCAACGCAATCGGTTTAACTGGCATACATACAGAAAAGAAGAAGTTGAAAAAGTTCCCTTCTCGCCCCTTGGGGGGCCGCTTACTGGTTGAGGAAGCGGTTGCATCCCCCTGCCTGGAATTGATTTCTCATATCCCGGAGTATGTTTTCGGCGGCAACGAGGTTGGCTTCGATTATCGCCAACTGCTGTCGCATCCCGGGCAGGTCCGCCAGATTTCTGTCGATAATTACATTGTTTTGTTGAATCATGGCCATCGCTTGGTTGAATAGAGCGCCCGTTGGGCGCAGGTTGATAATTGCTAGGTTCTGATCAAGCAGGAGTTGCGTCTGAGCAATCTTATTGCGGATGTCTGTTCGCAGTTGGTTCCTTTGCATGACGAGCGTTGAAACGGCGTTTCCTTGAGTAACGATTTGGTCAATTAGGTCGGCGCATTGATTTAGTGACAATTGCGTAGGGGCCGGCGGCAGGAGCGGTGGCGCGAAAGGATCGAACATCCTGGGTTCAGGCCGAGGCGGAATATTTGCGCAGAACGCAAGGATCTCATCCTCGCCTGGCACGGGTGCTTCAAGGGGCGCTTCCAAGGCAACGTCCTGGGTCAATTCGGATTGACGGGCATCCTCGATCGTGGGATCAATCGACCCGGTCGTGGCGTCGGGTTGGGAAGCAACTGTGGCCGACGGATCAGGCATTGTCATCGTCATGTCCGCGTGGACGATAACGGGATAAAGAATTGGAAGCAGAGCAGCGATGAGCAGGTTAGAGCGCTTCATATACCCTCCTGGTATTTTCACTGAAAGTTATTAATTCCTTTTTTATCTTGGATCACCCTTAAGATCTGTCTCAAATGGTTTTATTCGAAGAGGGTTTAAGTCCGCCTTAAGCGCAGGTTAAGATTTGCGGTGTAAAAAATACGTGGCTTTTAGGGGAGGAAAGTAAGGCGCGGGGATGATGGGGAATACATGGGGGTACAGCAAAATGGCCTCGAACTCCGCTCGGCCCCCGCCTTGAGGGGAGGGCCGAGCGATCGGCAAGTCGAAACTATTCAGGCCAAACGCCGCAGGATCCCACTCCCGAGAACCCCATGGTTGAAGAAAGGTACATCGGATAATTTCCGAACAACGGATCGTCATGAATGGTGATGGTCACCATTCCCATCGCCTTATTGATTGAAGCGCCTATGACGTTGAAGCTCAGCGTGCCCCCGATGTAGGAACCTCCTACAAGCCGGTTGAAGATAAGCCGCGTTCCGGTTGGTCCTCCGTAGGGAGCATTGAGGAAAACATCAACTTCCGCCTGGACAGTGTTGAAAGTTCCGCTGGGCTGGGGAACGTCCAGAATCGTATGCCAAACGCGGAACTCTCCTATCTTTTGCCCGCTCGGGCCCTGTATGCTTCCCCCGGTTCCCAAGCCAGAAGGGTTATGGAGGGGAGACATCATTCCACCCCCCAATCCAAGAGAGTTGTAAAGGTAACCATCTCCCAAGACTTTGACCATCACGGCATGAGCATGGACCGAAAGGCCTAGGCAGATGACCGCTGCAAGACCCAATATTTTGGTTTTCATGACTGCTTCCTCCTATCTATCTGTGCCATTTGGTTCTTGGCTCGTGAAATCGTTTATTGAAACAGTTTCGCTAATAGATCCTTAAAATCGCCTGTACTTTGGCTTAAGAACCAGCGAAGGGAACCGATTCCCGGAAGAAGATTCCCTGTGTTTCCAACGACCGATTTTGGCCGCCGTCTGATAAAAATACCTTGAGATCCTGATCACTTTATGTCGAATCGAATCGGTAGATGAAATGAACGGGGACCTCGAAGGGAGTTTCAGCAACAACTCTGCCTGGTGGTCTGAAGGAAGAAAACGGAGGAGAAAGCGCGGAAAGTAGGAGGCTACTCGGTGCGAAGAGCTTCGGCTGGGGAAAGTCGAGAAGCTTTAACGGCGGGATAAAATCCGAAAACCATTCCCAAAAAGATGCCGCTTCCTCCGGCAATAATAAGGAAACCGGGGCGAACAATGGCCGGTGCCACGGCGAACTGCTTGAAGAGAAGGGGAATGAGATGCGCCATCGCCGCTCCCAGGAAGAGACCAAAAACCCCTCCGGAGACGCTCAATAAACAACTCTCGGTGATGAATTGAAACAGGATGTCTTTGCGTCTGGCGCCCACGGCCCGTCGAATGCCGATTTCCCGCAAACGCTCGGCGACGGAGGTCATCATCACGTTCATCATGCCGATGCCTCCCACCAGAAGAGAGATGCTGGCGATCACGATGCCCATAATCGTAAGCGTTTTCCGGACCTCGAGCGTCTTGGCGATAATCTCCTTGGGGTCGCGAATCATAAAGAGGCCCGACATCTGGGAGTTGCCCCGCTCCAGAGCTTCCCGGAGGCCTCCCAGCACATCTCCCTTAAACTCGGGACGGATGTGCACGGCCAAGTTCTGGATTGTGATGTCCTTGGAAGCGCGAAGGAGCGACAAAAATGGGCACAGAACTTCGTTGCCCGACTTGCCCCGATTCTTGGACTCAAAGATTCCAATGATCTGCCAAGGATTTTGGTCCACGTAGATTGATTCTCCCAAAGCGTTGCCGTTCGGAAAAAGTTCTTTGCTGCCTTCCGCGCTGACCAAGCAAATGTGATCCCTCTCTTCGTTTTCGGCCGGCGAGAAGTTCCGGCCTTCAATGAGGTTCAGGTCGGCGGCCTTGAGATATCCGTTGTCAACTCCTTGGACGTTTCCGTGAGAAGAGCCGTACCGGCTGCGAACCTCGCGGTACATATCGATATTGGGAAAGACAGATTCCACGAACGGCAGCGCCTGTAGTCGCGTCACGTCCTGAAGCTCGATTGTCCCAACGCGCTGGATTTTGGGATCGTACGTTCCAAAAATCGTGTAAACGTTCGCTCCCATAGCGTTTACACGCGAAACAATCCGCTCTCTTACTCCGGCATCAAGCGCCAGGACAGTGATTACCGAGGAAATGCCGATCACAATTCCCAGGATTGATAGGAGGGAACGCGTCGTGTTGGCCATGAGATTGGCCAACGAAATCTGCAGGGCCTCTCTTAGTTTTTCCATAGGTGGGCGGGCCCATCCCGCTTCACGTCGCCATCCACGATTTCAACAACTCGTTCGGCGCGCTGCGCGATACTCAAATCGTGCGTGACAAGAACCACCGTCTTGCCGGTCTGATGATAGGAGGCCAATAGATCAAGGATGGCCCGGCCGTTTACCTGGTCCAGAGCTCCGGTGGGCTCATCGGCCAATAAAATTTCCGGATTGTTCGCGATCGCCCGCGCTATGGCCACCCTTTGCTTTTCGCCGCCCGACAAGGCAGCGGGGCGATGGTTGAGGCGGTGTCCCAACCCCAACTGCTCGAGGAGCGCCCGCGCCCGCGGACGGCCATCTGGAACGCCGCTATAGACCATGGACAAGGCAACATTGGACACGGCGTCGTAGGCGGGAAGAAGATGAAATGCCTGGAAGACAAATCCCATGGTCCCGGCCCGCAGAGCCGAAGCCTCGTCATCGGTCATGGAGGAGGCGTCCCTGCCCAGGATTTGGACACTTCCCCGGCTGGGATGATCGAGGCAGCCGATGATTTGTAAAAGAGTGGATTTGCCGGAGCCCGAGGGGCCCATGATCGCGACAAATTGGCCCTGTGGGACAGCCAGAGTCACGTCATTCAGAACTTGGATGTCACGATCCCCGGCTTTATAAGATTTTGAAATGTGCTGAAGATCAATTGCGAGCTGGGTCACGGCCGCCCGTCCGCCACAAAGACGCCCACCCGGTCGCCCGGTTGGAGCCCGGAAACCACTTCTATCTCGTCTCCAGCGGGCGGACCTACTTCGATGCGCCGCTCATGGATCATGTTGTATCGGTTCCGGACAAGAACCCAGGCGTGATTCTCATTCTTTCGCAGAATCGCTTTCACAGCTATGCCCATCGTTTGCGGAATATCTTCGGTCAGAATTTTGGTGCGCACGGACAGGTTGTGCTTGAGAAGAAGGCCGTTGGCGTTTATCACGTCAATGACCACTTCGACTCTGGCGAAAGCGTCCCGTTCGGCTTCAGTGGCGATGGATTGCACAACGCCCTTCATGGTTCTTCCGGGATAGGCGTCGGCCAGGATTTCAACTTTCTGCCCGGGTCGGATCTGTTGCATGTCGAGCTCGTCTACTTTGGTGCGCACGATGAAGTGAGACACGTCTCCCACCGTTATAAGCAGCAATCCGGAGTTTACGGGCATATCTTGTTTGGTGTTGTCTTTAAGAACCACGCCGTTCAAAGGAGAGACGACGGTGGTGCTTTCGAGTTTGGCTTTTGCAATGTCCAGCTCCCGGCGAGCGATGTCGAGCGTCTCGCCGGCTTTCTGAGCGTTCCGGACGGCGTCGTCGACTTGAGACCGGGGAACCGCATGCTTGGCAAAGAGATCGCGCATGATTTTCACTTCTTTGATGGCTTTTTTGTGATCGGCTTCGGAATCGAGGAAGGAGTCCCTTTTTTGCTCATATTCCAGCTGAGTGCGCGTGCGGCTGAGCTTCATAAGCACTTGGCCTTTTTTGACCGGATCTCCGGCTGCTGCGCTTTTTTCGATGACGGTCTCATCCACCTGGGACTTGATTTCCACGACTTGAACGGCTTCAAGAACTCCGGGATTGGCCACGCTCCGGTGGAGGGTTCCTGTGATGATGGGTTCCCAGCGATATTTTTTCAAGGCGAAATTCACGTCGCGTCCCAAGTTGAGGAGCAAAATACCCAAGACGCCAATAACCCATAAGGTCACTCGTTTTACGTTCATGGCGTTTTCCTAGAGCTGCTCATAGAGATCCACTCCCACTTGTTGTTTTAATTGGTCCCGCGCCTGGTTAAAACTCACGAGAAGACCCAGGTACTCGAGTTCCAGGTCGCGCACGGCGTTTTCCGCATCAAATACGTCAGTCAGCCGGCTCAAGCCGTGCTGGTATTGAAGGCGGACCGCCCTTAAATTTTCTCGGGCGCTGTTGCGCTGGGGTTGGAAATCGCTGATCTGGTTTTCAGTGCGTTTGAGCTCCAAATAGGTGTTTCGAATATTCACCTTGAGCTGCCTCAGCTGGCTTTCGTAGCTTTGCTTCGCCCGCGTCAGGGCCAGTTCACTTTCCTGTTTCCGTAGGCGGCTTTGCGAGGCGTCGTAAAAAGGCCAGTTTAGGCTGAGGCCGGCGCTCCAGGAATAAGGGTCAATTGGAAAATCAGGTTTTGAGCGGTCAAGCGTCCGGGCGTAGGAACCCAGTGCGTTCAATTGAAGATGATCCTTCTCCCAGTCTCGCCTCAGCTGGATTTCGGAAAGCTGGATCGAGCGCTCAGTCGATCTGAGATCCGGGTTTTTGCGGATCGCGATCGCGATGAGCCGGTCGAGAGACACGCGGAAAGGTTCGTAGGAAAGCTGCGAGGTGACGGTCAGCCTTGTTCCCTGAGGCAAAGAGACAAAATCCAGGACTTGGTTCAAAGCCTTGTCTGAAGCGATTTGAGCATTCTCGAACTGTCGAAAGTCTTGTTGGGCCCGGATGTCGGCCCGGCTGATTTCGACTTGGGCGAGCTTACCGGCCTGAACCAGCGCCCGCGTCGCGTTGTGGAGCAGCTGCCCCGACTCAAACTTCTTCTTCTGCACGTCGGCGGTTTCGCGCTGCACGAGCAGATTGTAAAAAAGCGCGCGGGCGTCGACTTCGATGCCGATCCGCTGGCTTCGAAATCCGTCCTGAGTGTTATCCCACTCTAGGTAGGCAACCCGCCGGGTGCGCAGGCTGTCATTGCCGACGAAGATAAAGAGAGGTTGGGTGAGGTTGGCGACGACGCTCGGTAGGGTTCGCTGCCGAGGAGGGGCGATCAGCGTGTCGCCACTAATGGTGCTGTCTGACCCGGTCCAGGTGCTCGACAAGGAAAGGTTGGTTCCCGTGATGAGGGGTTCGCTTAGGTTGAGGCTTCCTTGACTGAGCTTGGTGGCTGTCTGGCCCCCGGTGCCGTCGTCGTTGAAGGACTTGGTGAGAGTTCCCGACGCCGACATCGTCGGTAAATTGAGGCTCTTGAGGGTCGCCTCCCAGACCAGCTGTCCTGAACGAAGGTCATCTTCCGCGATTCGGATGCGAAGGCTGTCTTTTAGGGCCATTTGCGTGAATTCCTCAAGCGACAAGGATAGAATCCTTTCTTCATTGTCTCTGGCGAGGCCGCTCTGGACAAAAAGCAGAAGCGCCGCGCAGACGCTGCCTAGTACGCGGTCAAAGCGCCGAGCAGAACGCACAAGACCCCCAGGACAATGGATATCGCATCCCAACGCCTTTTTCCCTCGTTTGTCGCCGACCACACAGCGGTCAGCGTGATCCAAGCTGCCCAAATATCGAAAATGCTGATGCGGCTCAAGAACGTGATGCCATCCGAAGGCGAGATTCCCGGAATGATGTTTATCCCGGCCGAAAAATCCCCCATTTGGTAGCCAAGCTGCGCGATGAGCGGATACATGCCGTAAAAAAGAGCGCCCAAGACGCGCCCACTCCATCCCCATCCAGCCGCCACGAGCGCCTTTCGCCATGTGTACGGCTGTCCGTAAAAAGGCATCGCCAAGTGAATCGCGGCTCCTATCGAAAGCCACATAAGGACGTTCGTGGCCATGTCCAGCGATAGGAACCCGATCCATGAATCAAAATCGGGCGCTCGCTGCGTGAGCCGGGAAAGGCTAGCCAAACAGGGCGTCAGGAGAACCAGAAGAATGCAGAAGACGAAGTCCGATGGGTTGGAGGGTCGCCTCATCGCTTGCCGCGGCTCGTTTAGTATCTCCCAGATCCGTTGGAACAAGTGGAGAGCTGTGGGCGGCGGATCGGAGGGGGCCGGGGCCGCTGCCGGCTTTAATGCCGGCGTAGGAGCAGGAGTCGCCGGAGGGGGCTCAGATGGGACATGATTGGCGGCGCTTCGCCTCAACACAGCCTCAATTCTTGCCGCCAGCTCATCCAGCCTAAAGGGGCGGATCAAAAAATCATCCACGCCGGACCGGAAGCCTTTTATCTTCTCTTCATGTGTAATCTGGTGGGCCGTGCAGAGAATGACCGGGACCGATCGCGTTTTTGGATTGGCCCGCAATCGGGCGCAGACCTCTGAGCCTTTGAGATCCGGGAGAAAGAGGTCCAAAATAATCAAATCCGGAAGCTGCTGCGCTACCTCGGCCAGCCCTTTCTCGCCGGTCTCGGCGCGCCTGACGCGATATCCGCTCTCGCTCAAGAAATCATCCAAGAGTTCGAGGGTCTCACTGTTGTCGTCGATCACGAGAATATCTCGTTGGTTTTCCATGGGGTTCGATTTGACGGTTCCGCACGTTTTTTCGTGTGGAATCATAATTCTTGCATCCCAAAGGTAACAGTAGTGCCGCGATTTTTCAACCTGGATCGAAGAAAAAGGCGATCTGCGGGAAGCGGCTGTATGGGCACCCGGGTCCAATTGTTTTAAACTGGTTTGAGAGGCCGTGATTAAGCGGATGAAAAGGGCGAAAATAGTCCGCGGTCCCGGCCGCAAACAACCATGATGTCAACAACTTCGGAGCCGCTTCAGACCGCGCCAATGTGGTCCAAACACTATCGGGCGAGCCATTTCGCGCCGGCGTTCTATTTTTTGTCGCCGACCCGCCGGCGGGCCCTTAAAGTGCTTTATGCGGTGTGCCGCGAGTTGGATGACGCGGTGGACGTGGCGGAGCGCGATCCGAGGGATGTCTTGCAGGCCTGGAGGCAAGTTTTTGAGAAGCGGGAGGCGCGCTCGGTGGCGCGGTTTGGCCAGGAAGAGCTGGCCCAGGAGTTTCTTAAGACCGCCGATCAATTCTCCATTCCGGTCTTTGCGATGCGGGACCTGATCGACAAGGGTGTCGCCCTCGATCTGGAAAAAAATAGATTCGAGACTTCCATGGACCTTGAAGCGTATTGTTATGGGGTGGCCGGTACGGTGGGTTTGGCCTGTCTTCCCATCTTTGGCGTCCCGTGGCAGGAGGCCAAGGAGTTCGCGGTGAGGCTCGGAATTGCCGTTCAATGGACCAATACCGTCCGGGACGTGGGGGCCGACGCCGCGATCGGCCGCATCTATCTGCCGCTCGAACACCTGGAGCGTTTCGGCTGTTCGCAAAGCGATTTATTTAATGGTAAAAAGTCGGCTAAGTTCGACGAGCTGATGGCGTATGAAGCCGGAGTTGCGCGGTCTCATTATGGAAGGGCTCGCGAGCTTCTGCCTCCCCGCTGGCGGCGGGCACTTCTGCCGGCGAGGATTATGGGGCGCATCTACCAGGATCTTCTCGAGAAGATTGAACGAGAGCGGTTTCCGGTTTTTGGAAAAAAGATTTCGCTCAGCTTATTTCAGAAAGCACACGCGACTTGGAAGGCGGTTCGAGAATAATATGGCAACGCCACACTTGAAAAATACACACGGGGGGGCCTATCCTTATAAGAAGGAGTTAATTCCTATGGCCCTGCGCTCGATCATATTTGACTGCGACGGAGTCCTCGTGGACTCGGAGCCCCTCCATTACTCGGCATTCAAGAAGTCCTTGGGGAAGGAAGGCGAAATCATGACGGAAGAGCTCTACAAGGAGCGCTTCTTAGCTTTGGACGACCGAGGATGTTTTGCGCGCTTCTACGCCGATCAGGGAATGACGCTCGAACCCGAGAAGCTTCAGCAGCTGCTCGACCGGAAGTCGGCCATCTTCCAAGAATTGGTCCGAACCGAAGGGATTCTCCCCTTCGCGGCCGTACCTGAATTCGTCATGGCGGTCGCGCAGCGCTATCCTCTGGCAATCGCCTCAGGCGCTCGCCGACACGAAGTGGAGCTTGTCCTGGAAACGGCCGGCATCCGGCCCTACTTCGAGTGCATCATCACGGCCGACGATGTGCAGAAAGGAAAGCCTCATCCCGAAAGCTATCTGAAAGCGATTGAAGCTCTCAACGCCTCGGGCAATAGGTCCACGCCGATTCGCCCGGACGAGTGCGTCGTAATCGAGGATTCCAAAGAAGGCATTGCCTCCGCTCACGCGGCTGGCATGAAGTGCATCGCCGTGGCCACCTCTTATCCGACGTTCGAATTGTCCATCGCAGATCTGGTCGTGCCGAACCTGGCTTCGCTTCGCGTTTCGCAGGTCGAGGACCTATTTCATCAGGCCCAACCTGCGCCGCTGCCGATTCCCTCCCAGCACTCAAATTGACGCTCGCGCCTGCGCGATAAGAGCCCATTTAAAGACTGGAATTAATCGTTTCCTTCTGTTATTTCAATAGGAAGGCAATGATCCTCCACCTCAACTTCAGGGAAGGAAAATAATTGATAATCAAACATTCTAATTTTATCGATCAATGGGACCCGGTCCATGATTAGCGTCAGGACGCGGATCCTTCTCTTTTTCACCCTCTTCGCGGTGGTTTCCTTTGCGGCTCTCTATCTCAGTAACCGCAGCGTCCAGACCATTGCCGAGGCGGCCTCCGGTGTGGTGAACGAGCATTTGCCTATGGTTCAATGGTTGGACCGGATGGAGGTCGCTGTCGAAAAGCAGAACAACGATATCTACCGCTCCGTGATTTCAAAAGACGCCAAATGGCTGGACGAGGTGGAACTCGACCGCGCCGAGTTCGCCCGTGCCTTTAGTGAAGTTCAAAAGTGGGCGCTTGAGGCCGAGCAGGAGCGTCTGGCGCAAATCGATGAAACCTACGTCGACTATGACAATGAGACGCGCATGGTCCTATTGAACGCGCTTCACGGCCTTCCACAAGCCGTGCCGCTGCAGAAGGCGGACAAGGACATGATGAAGATCCAGTCTTTGATCGAGGAGATCTCTCTTCTGCGCCAGGGCATGACACTCAGTGATCAGGGGCAGATTAGCCAGACCGTCACGAGCCACCGGCGGTTCGGCTACTATTTCCTATTCACGATCGCTGCTTTTTTCCTTTTCCTCGCTTTCTATTTGTGGCGATTTCTGGTTCAGCCGCTCACTCTCCTGCTGGAAGGAATTCGGAACTTCACGCACGGAAAAACAGACGTCCAGATTCCGCCCGTCGGAAAGGACGAATTAGGCGAGCTGCAAGAAGCTTTCAATGAAATGTCACGGGAGATCGATTCGGAGCGGCGGCGGCTGAGGACCGAATCCCAGAGCGATTCTCTGACCGGCCTTTACAATATGCGGTACTTCAGGATTCAGCTGGCCGAGGAATTCTCGCGCTCGCAGCGCTATGCGCGTCCTCTGACATTGCTGATGATCGATGTCGACCACTTCAAGGGTTATAACGACCGCAATGGACATCCGGCCGGGGACATTGTGCTTAAAGAAGTGTCGCGGATTCTGAACCGAAACGTGCGAGGCACCGACGTGATCGCCCGTTACGGCGGCGAGGAGTTTGTGGTTCTTTTGCCGGAAACCCCGCTCGAATCGGCGCTTCATGTGGCTGAAAAAATTCGAAACGCCGTCGAAGGGCACCACTTTCCGTTCGCCGCCCATCAGGGAGGTCAAAGGCTGACCGTGTCCGTGGGCGTCGCGTCCTATCCGGATAACCACATCACCAGCGATCAGGATCTGATTGAGTGTTCGGATAAGGCCCTCTATGCGGCCAAGAAAAACGGGCGCAACCAGGTTTTTGTCTTCTCGAAAGGGGAGACCGCCTCCGCGACGCAAATACTGCAACCGTTCAAGGAATCCGCCGTCCTTAAGAAGTAAGGCTGCCGTCCGTTGTTTCCCCGGACTGTCTCCCCTCAAGTGATATAATTTTTCCCGAGTCCAACCATGGTTTTAAAACTCAACAAGAATATCCCGGCGCTTCTGGACGCCCTGCACAAGGCGTATCCGAAGGCCGAGTGCGCGCTCGTCCACAAGACGCCTCTCGAGCTTCTCGTGGCCACGATTCTTTCCGCCCAGTGCACGGATAAGCGAGTCAATATTGTGACGGAGGGGCTCTTTCGGAAGTACAAGACGGCGTTTGCTTTTGCAAAGCTCACGCAGCCAAAACTCGAGTCGATGATCCGTTCGACTGGTTTCTACCGGAACAAGGCGAAATCTATCCGCACGATGGCGCGCATGCTTGTCGACAAGCACGGGGGAAGCGTTCCGCAGGAGATGCCCGCGCTGCTTGAACTGCCCGGAGTCGCCCGCAAGACAGCCAACGTGGTCCTTGGGACCGCATTTGGACGGGCCGAAGGAGTGGTGGTGGACACCCACGTCATGCGTCTATCGGGCCGTCTCGGCCTCTCCAAAGAGAAGACGCCGGAGAAAATCGAAAAGGATCTCATGCAACGCATTCCGCAGCGCGATTGGATTTGGTTTGCCCACGCGATGATCCACCACGGTCGCCAAGTCTGCACGGCGCGCTCGCCGCGGTGTCCCGAGTGCCCGGTTCTTCGCCTGTGCGCGAACCCGGTCAATATTTGAGGCGGCCATGCCCACGCCCGACGATCCACGGTACTTGAAGGGTATCGAACATTTTAACGCCAGGGAGTTTTTTGACGCCCATGAAACATGGGAGGACCTTTGGCATGAGGAGCACGGCGAGGCGAACAGCTTCATCCAGGGTCTTATCCAGTTTGCGACGGCGCTCCATCACTTTGAGGCCCACAATATGAAAGGCACCCGGATCCTTTACCAGGGGGGCGTGGAACTTCTCAGCCCCTATAGCGATATATTTTGGAGGCTGCCCGTCAAAAAGCTCTTGGCCGATATGAAAGCGTGCGTGGCAGGAATCCTCTCCTATCCGCTCAAGGATCTCCCGGGCCGCTATGATCCGAACAAAGACAAGTTCCCGGTCCAGATCAAAGACGAATTGGTTCCCAAAATAGAATTGGTGAATTCGTGACCGCGATGCCAGCGCCCCAACCCGACAGAGGCCGGTCCTTTTGAGCCGTCGAACGCGCGCCACGTTGCGGGGACGCTGGTGGCGCGAGCTACTGAAGTCCATTGCCTATTGCTATCGCTGCGGCGGAAAGCTGAAGAAAGCCTATGTGAAAGCAGAAAAGAGCCGCCGCCTCGTGTGCTCGAAGTGTGGAGAGATTACCTACGTGAATCCCAAAGTCGTGGCGGGTCTCATTCCCGTCATGCCCGACGGCCGGATCGCGCTTTTGCGGCGAGACATTGAGCCCTCGCTCGGGCGGTGGACTTATCCGGCTGGATTCCAAGAGATGGGAGAAACCTCAGCCGCGGCGGCTGCGCGCGAGGCGATGGAAGAGATCGCCGCGCGAGTGAGCGTTGATTCCCTTGTCGGGATTTATTCGTACGCGGATGCCGGAGTTGTCACGATCGTCTATGTGGGCCGCGTCCGGCATGGCGAAAAGCCGCGGCCGGCTCACGAAGCTCAGGAAGTCGGCTTCTTCCGGCCCGCCGACCTTCCGTGGAAGGATTTGGCTTTTCGGAGCACCGGAGAAGCTCTGGTGGACTGGCTGCGCACCAAAAGACGAAAAACAAAAAAGGCGAAATCTAAATCATGAGCGATTCCAAAAACCTGACTCCTTTTCCTCTCAAACTGGACCGGCCTCTGATCTTCTTTGATCTTGAGACGACCGGCTTGGACCACCACTACGATCGCGTCATTGAGATCGGCGCTTTTAAAATTTATCCGGATGGGCGGCAGGAGTGCTTGATCCGCCGGGTCAATCCCGGAATGCGGATTCCCGCCGAGGTGACTCAGTTGACGGGGATTACGAACGAGCAGGCTGCGACGGCTCCCACGTTTGCGCAGATCCTTCCGGAGATCGCCGCTTTCTTCGACAACTGCGACTTGGCGGGCTTCCACGTCGGACGGTTTGACGCGCGCGTTCTGGCGGAGGAATTTAAGCGGGCAGGTTCGGATTTTAAGCTAGACGGTCGGCTCATCGTGGACGCCCAGGTGATTTTCCACCAGAGGGAGCGGCGGGACCTGGCAGCGGCCCTTAAACACTATTGCGACAAGATCTTGGAAGGCGCCCATTCGGCCGAGGCTGATTCGCGGGCCAGCTATGAAATCCTCGTGGCCCAGCTGGGGCGTTATCCGGATCTACCTCGGAGCATGACAGAGCTTCATCAGCTGTGCCGGGGAAATCAGGAGCGTTTCGTGGATTCGGAAGGAAAATTTTTCTGGCGGGACGGCGAGGCCGTATTCAACTTTGGAAAGTTCAAGTCGCAGGGCCTCAAGGCGATCGCCAAGAGCCATCCCGAATATCTCCAGTGGGTGATAGCCCCTGAGCGTAACTTCTCCCAAGAGGTCATCGACATCTGCTACAAGGCGATGAAAGGCGAATTTCCGGCGAGGCCTAAGATTTAGACGGCTTCTTTTCAGCTCCGTTTAAGCTCAAGCCTTTGCGGAACTGGATGATGTCGTCGACGAGGCCGTAGGCCTTTGCTTCTTCGGCCGACATGTAGAAATTCCTTTCGCTGTCGGCGGACACCTTTTCCAGGGTTTGTCCCGTGTGTCGCGCGATGATCGCGTTCAGCCGCGACTTGGTGTCTTCCATTTCCCGCGCTTCAATTTCGATATCGGTCACCTGCCCCGAAATCCCTTCGCCGTAGATGAGCGGTTGATGGATCATAATGCGCGAGTTCGGCAGACAGAACCGCTTGCCTTTCGTCCCCGCCCCCAAAAGCACCGCCCCAAAGGACATGGCCATGCCGATGCAAATTGTCGTGATCGGCGATTTGATGTACTGCATCGTGTCGTAGATGGCGAGGCCCGCCGTGACCATGCCGCCCGGAGAATTGATGTAGAGATTGATTTCCTTATCCGGATCCTCAGCTTCCAGGTACAACAGTTGCGCGATGATCATGTTGGCGGAGTCAGTGTCCACCTGCCCGCCGAATCCACCGACAAAAAGGATCCGGTCCTTTAGGAGCCGCGAGTAAATGTCGTAAGTGACGGCGGCGCCTTGGTTCCAACGCTCGAGAATTGTAGGGACGATCATCAGGACACCTCTTAAATTGAAATTGGTTTTTCACAGCCATAATACCTAATTGGCCGGAGGTCGGCGATGGTGATCAGCTTCTGGGGAGCGGCCATAAACAAATTCCCTGAAGCGGCAATCCGAATTTCCGGCTCGCGAAGCGCCCGGCCTTGGTGCATCGAATTGGCCAAGGGCCGGCTGTTGCATTTATGAAAACCAAGGCAACACGGGGAAATTTTTTCCGCTTTTCCGGTTGTTCGGCCCTGGTTGGCAGCGGGGTCAAGACCGCCAACCGACCCGCTCCTTGAGGACCCGAGCCCGGGGCGCCGCAGGGAAATCCCGCCCGCCTTTTTCTTGGGACCAGAACTCTTCTTTTCGTTCGGACATCTAGGCTCGAATATTCGGTAAGGGCCGTCGATTCCTTCCTCTAAATTCCCGAATAAATAGTGATTTTCATGGCTTTTCGGGAATGAACCCGCAGTAACTTCAGAATTTTCCATCAATCGGCTGTGGCCATTTTGGTGCACACACATTGAATAGAAGCGTGGCAGAAAGTCATCAAAAACGTCGGGGTTTTAAAGCAAAAGCGGCGGGGTCGAAGTTAAGAGTTTCTTAATCGTTTCTTAAGGAGAACTTAAGGTGAAAACGTTACAAGTCGGTTATAAGCTTACAGAGCTAAGCGATTACTGGCATGTACGTCTGGTAACCCTAACCCCGGAGGAGTGCACGCTATGAACTTGAGAACGAAGCTGCAGCTAGCTAGCTCTTGCTTGATATTGATCGTGGTGATCGGAACTATGACCTCTCTCTACATTTCCGAAAAGAACCAGATCTTACGAGAGATTCGGCGCGAGCAGAGCGAGGACTTGGAGAAGCTGGGCCGAGTCTGCGAGGAGTCTTTGCTGGTCGCCGACGAAGTGGCGCTCATCAACTACGCGCAGAAGGCGCTTCTTCTTTCGACCAAAGTTTCTTATGCGGGCTACGTGGACCAGAACGGAAATGGCTGGTACGTGGACAAGAAAGCGACTCTGAACATGGTCGACGCTTCGAAAGATCCCACCGTCAACGATATCATCGACTACAAAAGAGTCCTTCGCCGCGAAATGGTTTTCCAGGGCGAGCCGGTGATTGAACTCTCCCAGCCCGTGAAGGGCCGAGGCTACGTGCGGCTCGGCTATTCCCAGGAGCGCGTGAACGAACTTTTCCGCGACAACCTGCGGCAGGCGTTCAAGCGGTTCTGGGTGGTCGGACTCATGGCTATTCTCTTCGGTTTGATTTTGTCGCATCTATTGAGCTCGGCCTTGTCGCGTCCCATCGCGTCTTTGATGGAGGGCGCTGAGTCGATTGCCAAGGGGCAGAAAGGCGTGAAGATCCCCGAGGGCGGCCGGGACGAGTTGGGCCGGCTCACGCGGACGTTCAATCACATGTCCGAGGAACTCGCGAAGCTGGACCAGCTGAAAGACGACTTTATGTCTCACGTAACTCATGAACTCCGGTCGCCACTGACGAGCATCATCGCCACGGTGGAGCTGTTGGCCGAGATGCCCTTGACGAACCAGGAGCCGAAACTCAAACGGTCCGTTGACCGGCTCATTTACGGCTCGGAGCGCTTGAACCGCCTCGTCGATAATATTCTGGACTTGACCCGCATGGAAGCCGGCAAGATGATGTTCGATATTCAGCCGGTGAACATCGGAGCTTTGATCACCGAGATGGCCGACTTTTTCGTGCCCCGGGCTGCTGAAAAAGGCCTTACCATCCAAGCCGGCGCGCCCGCAGATCTGCCGATGGCCATGGCGGACTCGGAGCGCATCCGCCAAGTGCTTTCCAACTTAATCTACAACGCCATCAAATTCACCAACCAGGGCGGCATTACAATCTGGGCTCGCGTTAAAGAAGGGATGATGCAGGTGGGTGTGCAAGACACCGGCGTGGGAATTCCCAAAGACAAGATCGGCAGCCTCTTCCAGAAATTTGAAACGCTGAAAGACACGAGGGATCGTGTGAATAAACCCGTTCCCGGTTCGGGTCTGGGCCTCAACATCGTTCTCAACTCCGTGAAGGCGCAAGGCGGAGCGATCTGGGTGGAAAGTGAAGTCGACAAAGGCTCGGCCTTCATCTTCTCCCTGCCCTTGGCGCAAACTCAGGAAGAAGGCGCTCTGAAGGCGACTCCCGAGCTGCCCGCTGACGTGACGAGCCGCGGAACCGATGGCAGCCGGCATGCCGTTTTGATGAACGAGAGGAAGGTGGCCATATGAGTCGGAATTTCCAAAGCCGCCGCTTTCACTCCAAGATCCTTCGAGCGCTATTGCCGCTCGGGCTTCCGGCGATTGCCTTGGCTTTGATCGCTTCCATCGTGGGCGCCAGCAGCCCTCGCGTTTCATCCAAATCTTTTGTCCGGGCGTTCGGGGGCAGCCCGACTGCGACAGGCTCACCATCCGGCCCCTCGATTTCAGGCCCCACTCGCGTTAGCTGGAAAACCACTTTCGGATACTCGGCCAGCAATACCGGCCCCAACGGACATTGGATGATCGCAGGAGATGGATCCGGCGGCGGCGCTGGCGATGTGGCGACGATTACGGCAGGCAATATGGCGGGAACGATTATGGTTACTTACCAGGATGACACGGGCATGGCCAGCGCCACTGTCACCGTTGTTCCCATCGATCCTCAAGACACTCCGGTCGTCAATAATCTGGCAGCTCCCGGCACGAACACGTTCGGGGGCGTGCACTGGATGCGCGGCACGTCTCTTATGACGGCAGACGTGATTGACCAGGCGGTAAACTTAATTCCTGTGATCGCCCCTTCCTTCACGGTCACAACCACGAGCCCGACCGCCGATACCCAGGCCTACCCCGTTGGCAACGATGCTGACGGTGACTCTCCGCTCAACTACGACTTTACTCATATGGACACGATCGACCACGGCGCGGTCGACCATTCGGCCTTTCCCGCCAACATGACGTTTACACCGGACTCCTTTGTCGGAACTTACGTGGGTTGGTACTGGACTGACGACTCTCGGGGCGGCATGGTGCCCTGTGTGGTGACCTACAACGTTCTTGATGCTGCCAGCAATCCCAACCCGATAGCGGCTCCTACGGTCACGATCACGCCGAAGACGACCTCAGTGGGAGTCCCCGTCGTTATCCCCATCACAGTGACCACGGTGAATCCGATCGCATCCCTGGTATGGACCACGGATGCGCGGGATACCAACGGAACGTTCGGCCCGGTCACGATCACGGGGCCCAATTCCGCCACGATCACGTTCACTCCGGCGGGAGGCTTCACGGGTAAGTACAGCTTTGTCCTGAAGGCGTTTGATCCAGCGACCCAGGAAAGCGGCGGATCGCGCGGGGACATTGTCGTACAGAACGGTGCGCAGACCTCGGTTTACCACGACTCCGTCACCTCCGGAAACCTGCTCACAACCGTGGGTGGATTCGCCGCGGGGACAAACTTCTCGGTTCCGACCGGCGGTATCTCTGACGGCGTCCATACTTTCTTTTTTAGGACCCAGGACTCCGCCGGACGGGTCAGCGCAGCCTCCGGCGGATTCGGCGTCGACAATACGCCTCCCACCGAGAGCCTGATTTCGGGCCCTGTGGGATGCGTGAGAGGGACCGTACTCTTTAAGATCAAGGCGCAGGACAATGTCGGAGTCTTTGAAGTGTATTTGGTAAACCCCAAAAATCCGGCCCAGATCATCGTTGTTCCTTATAACAGTGGCAATAACGACTACGAGTTGTCTTACGACACAACCCAGCTTCCGGATGGCGACACGTTCAACCTGCCGACACCCAATTCGTTCGACTTTAAGTGCGTCGACTATGCTGGAAACGTGGATACCCAGGATGTCATTGTGCGCTTCACAATTGACAACACGCCGCCCATCGTCGTGTTTGATTTCCCTGCCAACAACGCGACGATCACCGGGGACATCACGGTTTCGGTCACGGCCACGGACGCCACTTGTGGCGTCGCACAGACCACGCTCATTGTTCCTTCGGGCAGCGGAACCATCACCGTTTCGACTCCGGCTGCGCATCTGGATTACGCCTGGGCCACCTCGGCTCTATCGAACGGCGGCTATCAGCTGAAAGCCCATGCGGTGGACGTGCCCGGGAATCTTTCGACGCCGGACGTCATTGACAATGTCACTCTGCAGCGCGGCAATCAGCCGCCCACGGCCAACGCGGGCCCCAACCAAAGCGTTCATGAAGCCTCGCTCGTCACGTTGGATGGATCGGGATCCAGCGATCCGGAGAATGAGTCGCTGACTTATACCTGGTCCCAGATTTCTGGCCCGACCGTCACCTTGAGCGATATCCACGCGGTTAAACCTACATTCACGGCTCCCTTTGCGCATCCCTCCGAACCCCGAACGCTGGTGTTTGGTCTCGTGGTGGCAGATGCCGAGGCCTCATCGGCCCAATCCAAGGTGACAATCACGGTTACCAATAACGGCATTCCGACTCAGCCGCCGACCGCCAATGCCGGCTCCGATCAATCGGTGACTCAGAATACCGCCGTGCAGCTGGACGGGACCGCTTCATCCGATCCCTACGGAGATCCTCTGACCTATCAGTGGTCGCAGACGGGCGGGCCTGTCGTGACGCTGAACGACACGACGCTGGCGAAGCCTTCTTTCATGGCGCCTCCTGTCGCCGTGGCGACCGTTTTGACCTTCAACCTCGTGGTCACTGACAGTCTGGGAGTGCCCTCAACCAATTTGGCGCAAGTTCATATCACCGTGAATCCCGGCGGCTCCGGATTCCTGCCGCCCACCGCGAATGCGGGTCCCAACCAAACGGTGCCCGAGAATTCGAGCGTTACGTTGGATGGGACCGCGTCCTCAGATCCCAACACGCCGGCGCAAACGCCTTTGACCTACGCCTGGGTGCAAATTGACGGACGGCCTGTCACTCTGAATGGAGCGACTTCATCCAAACCGACGTTCACGGCGCCTCCGGTGGTGGGGGCGGACCAGATCCTGCACTTCGGCTTGACCGTGACAAACACTCAGAACCTCGCCTCGGTCCAGTCGATCGTTAAGATCACGGTTCAAGACACGGGTGGAGGTAACGACGCGCCGGTGGCCATCGCCTCGGCCAACAGCCCGGTCTTTGAAGGTTCGACGATCAATTTCGATGGATCGAAGTCCTATGATCCGGCCAATAACCCGCTCACCTATCAATGGACCCAGGTATCGGGTCCTGACGTGGGCCCGTTCGACAACACGCAAACGATTCTGGCCATCACGGCACCGGCCGTCAGCGCCGACACCTCGATCACGTTCCAACTCAATGTGAATAACGGCACCGCCACCTCTTTGCCGGCCACGGTGTCATCGACAGACCGGGTTTTGGGCGCCGGCTATCCCGTGGTGGATATCACGAGCCCAGCTGATGGAGCGACGATCAATGGCGTCGTGAACGTGAATGTGAGCGTGACCGGCAATACCAGCCTTTTCCAGGGCGACGGTATCTATATCGGAACCAACCAGAACAACATGCAGCTCTACTCCTATACCACGAATCTGCCCGTGAGCGCCTCGTGGAATACGATGAATGGATATCCGAACGGCCAGTGGTGGATCAAGAACATGGCGACCACCACGGACGGCAAGCAACTCATTACCTGGCATCACGTCACAGTGAACAATCTTGGGGTGCCGCCGCCGACGGTTTCGTTCAAAAATCCGCGGACCGGCGATTTTACGCACGGCTCGGTTACGATTACGGTGGACACGACAGGATCAATTGACCACGTGAATTTCTTGGTTGATGGATCGACCTTGAGCACTTCCGTGACCCAGAACGGAACTCAGTACAGCATTACTTGGGACAGCACCGGGGCTTCTGACGGCCCTCATACCATTACGGCTGTGGCGGTTTCGCCTACGGGGCTCACAGGCAGCTCCTCGGTGACCATTACGAATGACAATACACCTCCCACCTTTGCGTTCGTTTTGCCGACGGCGGCCACATGCCTGAATCCCGGGCTTTATGGTCCGACGCTCTTGACCTTTACGGCCACGGATGCGACGAGCGGCATCGGGCAGATCATCGTCAAAGTCGGAGCCCATACGGTCGCTACCATTCTCGGCAACACGGGCGGGCCCAACTATTCCTTTGACTGGGACACGACGCACTGGCCGGATGATGGAACTCCGGTCGCGGACGGGAATTACCAGTTCAACGCGCTATGCTTCGACAAGGCGGGGAACATGGTTCTCAGCAACCGCGCTTTCATGACCATCAATTCCAACCCGCCGCAGGGCGGCACTCTCGTCCCTCATCCAGCCGAGGGAGCCTTCATCACGCAGGCCATGCTGCAGTCTGACCCCAACGCCGCTTCGATTTGGGCGACCTCGTCTGTGGCGTTCGATCTCACCGACCTGGGAGCCCAGGGCGACCAGGCGATCAAAGTCCAACAGTTGGAAAATGGAGTCCAATCGTCGGTCGCGGGACACGTTACATTTGCCGGCGGAAAGGTGAGCACCAACGCCAAATTGGACAACAATGTTCTTGTCACTTGGTCCATGAGCGTTAAGGACATTAACGGCGGGCAAATGAGCGGGGTGTTCCACTTTATCGTCGCGATGCCCGCAAACGTGGGTGGCGTGGCGACGACCGCGGACGGAAAACTTCGGCTGACGATTCCTGTGGGTTCCTTGGGACAGGACGCTTATGTCGTCATCGCGCCGGCCCCTACCGATCCGACCGTTACCGCCGCCGATCAGCGGTCGCTATCGATTTATTCCGGACAAAATAAGATCGCGGGGCCTGACAAGATCACGGCGACGATCGACTACTCCGGCACGCCGCTTCCCCCTGAATACACGCGTTTAATGACTCTTCTTTATCAGGAGCCTTGGAGTTTGGTTCCGGAGATCGAGAAAGTGCGCGTGCTCCAGGTGCAGACGGTGGATAAAGACGAGCGCTGGATGCCTCTGGGAACGGGTTCGGCTGGAGCGGTGAGCGCCAGCGCGCTGCCCACGGTGCGCTCTGTGAGCGTAAACATCCGGTCCATGGGTCTTTATCGAGTGACTTCTCTTGTGATTCCTGGAGACGGCATCTCGGATCCTTTCGGCTACCCGAGCCCGGCCAGCCCCGATCAGGGCATCAACATTCATTATCTTTTGGGAACCGCCGCCGACAGCACCGACATCGTTATCTACAACCTCTTTGGCGACCTGGTGCGCGAGATGCATTTGAACCGCGGCGACAACGGAACGCAGTTGGCTCAGAACATTGTCAACTGGGACTGCAAGAACGGTTCCGGTGTCACAGTGGCGAGCGGCGGCTATATCGTGCAGATCACGGTGCACGCGAACGGGAATAAATTTAAGGCTGTTACGAAGGTGGCGGTGATCAGATGAAAAAACTAGGCCGGATCGCGCTACTGGCAATGGTTGCGGCGCTTCCGGCTGTCCCTGTCCACGCGTTGAATCTTGGATTCGCCCAGCAGGACGCAGGCCAGCCGGGCGCGTTCCTCGACTACGCGGCGAGCGCCCGGTCCCTGGGAATGGGCCGAGCTCACACGGCTGTTGCCGACGACGCGGGAGCCATTTACTGGAACCCGGCCGGCCTTTCTCAGGTTGAGCGCAAAGACATCGTGAGCCTTTACTCAACCCTGCCCCAGGGCACCGGCTTTGGAACTTTTAATTTCGCGCAGCCCACGATGGACATGGGAACTTTCGGCCTGGGCATTGTGGATCTTCGTTCCCAAAATTTTGACAAAAGAGACACGCTTGGCAATCGCCTCGGCGCCTTCGACATTTCGGAGAGCGCGGTTCTTCTTTCGCATGGAATGGCGCTCGGGACCCGCTGGAGTTTCGGAGGAAGCCTCAAAGTCGTTCGCGAGCAGATCGATTCCTTTAGCGATACCGGGTACGGTTTGGACTTGGGCTCCATGTACAAGGCCGCCTCAAACGTTCAGCTGGGCCTCGTGCTTCAGAACGTTCTCGCTCCGGAAGTGAAGCTGCGCTCGTCCCCGGATCGCTATCCCCATGAAATCCGACTGGGCGTGAAATATTTGCCGTTCGAACGGCTCCTCATCGCGACCGACCTGTCCAAGACCGACACGCGGACCTACAAGGTCAATTTCGGAGGAGAATTCCGTCTTAACGATGTGTTGGCGCTTCGGGCCGGCATCGAATCGTCCGAAGTCACCGTGGGCATGGGCTTTAAGGCCGGCGATTGGGGGATTGATTACGCGTTTGGTTACCAGGACGCCGCCAAGGGCGTGGACAGCTTGGGAGCCGCCCACCGGTTCGGCGTCCATGTTAATTTTGGCTCCAGGATTTCGGACCAAGCCATCAGCTTAAAGTGGCAGAAGAAAGGGCAGACTTATCTGGACGCCCTCCGCAAGCAAATGGACCAGCCGGAGCGCGCCATGGACGAGAATGCGCGCCGCTCGTGGGACGACAACATCCGTCACACAGTGGCCGTGGCCCGCCAGGTCATCCGCAAGCAGGGCTACATCCGCGCCGTGGACCTGTATGAAGCCCAGGGATATATCCATTATTACGAGGGCGATTATGAGCGAGCCGTTGAGTCCTTGGGCGAGGCCGTCGCTTTGGATCAGGCTCAGCACCCCGATATTGTGAAGCACTTGGAAAAAGCGCGCGCCCAGATGACCGAGGCTCGGACACGCGAGATCGCTTCAGACGAGATTAAGAAGGCGAAGGAACTCTACGCGAAAGGCGACTTCCACGGAGCCGCCAAGTCCTGCGAGACTGTGTTGAGCTTTAGGCCGGACGACGTGGAGGCGAAGGCCTATCTAGACGATGCCCGCGCCCGCATCAATGAGCCAATCGTACGGCAGATGAAGATTGCCCACGCGAAATTTGATCGCGAAGAATATTTAGATGCCATTAAGAGCCTGCAGAAGGTCAAAGAGCTCGATCCGACCAATAAAGAAGCGGCTCAAATGATGAATGAGGCGATCAGCGAGCTCGAGAAGCAGTCCCGAAGCCAGTCGGCTTCCGTAGCACCCGACCATGGCGTCTACGAGATCCCGCGGGACGTGACCAAGAGCCGGGATTTCTATAGCCAGGGTCTCAAGGTCTACTCGGAAGGAAACGTCAAGCAGGCCGTCTCCTTGTGGGAGAAGGCCGTGCGGCTTGACCAGGAAAACCTGTTGGCCCGGAACGCCTACAACCGAGCCATGGCTGAACTGAAGGATAAATCGGAGCGGTAAATCCCGCTGCCGCTTCTTCCTACGCGCTTCGACCCGTCGAGCGAATTCCCGCCAACACGTCATTCAATTGATAGCTCACCCAGCCATCCTGGCGGTACGTTAATAACGAAATAATATTGGCGAGCGCGGCGCTGGCGTTGAAGAGCACGAGCTCCCTCGAAATCACGATCAATCGCCCATTCGCAAATTTATTTTCCGCCAACAATCTCACGGCTTCGAGTCTCCGGGTTTGCGGCTTCTGTAATACCTCGTCATAGCTGTAGAAGCCGGTTTTCTTGTTCAGGGTTAAGTCGCGCAAATTCACTACCGCCGTGTCGTTTCCTCGATGATAGAGCCCGATCAAGGCCCAGACCGGGACCGACATGCTGCTCGACACGATCACGATTACATTCTTTCTTTTTCCGATCGACGGGGCCTCGAAAAGCGCTCGAAGGTCGGCCGCGTCTTTTGGGGAATTCACGTGCACGATAAACGCGGTCACGCTAGATCCGTCAACGGCGTGGGCGATATCTAAACTGGCCGGCCGGCGGCCGCGCAGGTTTTCCAGGACTTGGTCCATCTCGCTCGCGTTGGCGCCGAGGCGGTGGGGCTGGGAAAGCCCTGAGGCCGGCAGGGCCGGCTCAATGGCCGATGCCGCAGCAACGGAAGCTCCTTCATGGTTTTTCGCGCCGGCCAGGGCGATCGGCCCTCCGAGGCGTCGGGCGATCGGATTGTAAGTTCCATGGAGAAGACCCATGATCCAGTAGGAAGGAGCGAGAAACGTCAGAAAGGGAAAAGTGCAGGTGACAAGAAGAGCCGGAGAAAGAAAGGGCAGGATTGCAGGAAAGGAAGGAATCAAATGCCCTCCCGCTCCCACCCCGACGGAAAGGAGGAAAAGAGTTGAGCGCGCGATCAATTGCTTCCTGAAGGGAATCTGCCAGAACCAAAATGATTTTGAATCCTCTCCCGTAAAGAGTTTGGGATGCATCACCGTCGAAAAGAGGGCCGCATAGAGGAGAATCGCTCCGGCCGGCGTGAGCGAAAGGGCGAAAAGGGGGAACACATACGTGATGACAGCCCAGCGTCCGAGCGACTCCTCGAGGAAGCCGCCCATGAAAGCGATGGCGCCGGGCTGCACCCTCACAAATTTCCCTTCCTGAACCCGCCGGGCGTTCCTCGCATACCACCACGAGAAAGGATTCAGGTAGGGAACAAGTCCCTGGGGATGGGGCTTGCCTCTTCCCTCCGTTATGGAGTGCGTGAGGGTAAGCCAGAACCCCTGGGCGGCCGACACGAGAAATAAGAAGAAAATCCTGATGTTGTTCCACACCGATCGGTTTTCCAAGTCTCGGAGCTCTTCTTCATATGTTTCCCGGGTAAACGGGTGCAGCTTGTAGCCGAGCCGGGTTTTGGTCGCGTGCGTTCCCAAGAGCCCGGGCTTCGTTCGCGAGAGTATCTTGTCGATGTATTCGAAGTTTAATTGCTCGGGCTGGTGCGGCCGCGGTCCAAACCAGCGCATGTCCCCGTCCAAGATATTCCAAAGCTGAGGAGACTCGTCAATTCCCACCGATCTCAAAAGCTTTCCGAGCCACGTGATTCTTCCTTCCGACATGGTGCGGAGCTTCCAGACCCGGAACCGTTTACCGTTTATGCCGAGGCGTTCCTGCGAGAAGAAAAGCGGGCCCCGCGAGGAAAAAAGGATGAAAGGAGCCAATATCACAATTATGACCGCAACGACCGGCGCGAGAAGGAAGGCGATCACCCAACCGAAGAAAAGGCCGAGCCCTTCAATTTTCTCGCCGCCGTGGCGCGCCAGAAAATTTTCCCAAGCCGCCCCGGAACACATCAGCGCGATATGGATCGCAAGCCCCGTTCCTCCCCAGAGGAGAGCCCCGAACAAAGTCCCGTGATAGGCAAACCCGGCTCCGAAGGCCAGCACAGCCAGAACCTCCAGCGGATAGGCGATCCCTTCATTCAGCCAGCGGGGCAAATGGGACAGAAACGTAAAATGCGCGGGTCGTTCGTGGATCGTCCGAAAAGGCCAAATGAATGCTCTGTAGAGGAAACGCTGGAGCGGAATGGACAGCTTGGCCAAGTTCCGGCGCAGCGGCCGATTGATAAACTGCGTGCCTCCGCGCACCTGAAGAAAGGCCACGTCGTCCGACCGCTCCATGTTCCGCAGAGCCGAAATAAGCTGAAGGTTATGTCGGTTGGCGCCCCATCGAGCCAGGAAGGCCACAAACGGTTTGAGCAAAAACATGATGTGCGCTTGGATGAGAAAGAATGCGCTCAGCGCCCCCAGCCCGCCGGCAAGCCAAAGCGCTGGCAGATGGCCTAGGTTCCAACCGAGAGCCCAAACGGCCCCTCCAGCCAGCCCAAAAAGAATCGATGCGATCAGGGATCCGCTGGCCGAGGCCGAGCGCCCCGGGCGGCCGCCATCTTGCCTCAAAAGCCACGCCGCATGCATCCGCAAGGCCAGGAGCGCTCCTTGGGGGCCCTGTTTTCTCATGATGACAACATCCGGATGAAGCCGTGTATCGGGCTTCCCGCCCAGCCACACGGCGGTCCCGCCGGCTTGGGCGATCGCGTTCAGCATGCCGACATCGGAACTCTCATCGCCGAAGGCCAGTGTATGCCTCATGGCCTCCGACTCGTCCTTCCCGCGGGCTTCAGCAACGATGTGAGCCATGATCAGCGTATATTCCAGTTTATTGGCGACGGACGGTTCGCCGGTGAAAAAGATGTTCTCGTCATGTTCTCCGCCGGGAAGATACCCGACGGGAGCGTTGTGGAAGCCGCGGCCTCCGAAGACATACGTTTTTTCTCGGACCCGGTCGGAAAGATATCGAACGATGGTTTCAAAGGTGCCGCGAGCGTGGCCGGTGGTTACGAGGGCGAGCGTGATATCGGGGGACTTTGCAAAAACGAGATCGATGGCATCGGCGACAGGGGCCGCGATGGTACGCATAATGTTAATGAGCGTGTCGTCGCGGTCGCTCAAAATCAGCCAGAAATCTTTTTCGAAAGGCGAACGCGGGGTGGCTGAAGGAAAGCTGGTTTTCTCCTGGTCGAAAGCGTTCGCCGCCTGCCGGACATTTTCCGGAATGGTGGTGGGGGAAATATCACCTTTGTCGGCGAACGTTTTCAGCTTGGCCAGCTCGGGCAACACCGTTGCCGCTAGCTCGGCGAGCGCCGGAGCCTCAAGTCCTTCGGTGGAAGGGACGTTCACGGTATGGTTGTAGACGGTATATCTTACCGGGATGAGTTTCCGAGCGGTGGCATCGGCCCGCCGTTGGCGGAGGGGCGTCTGGAGCATGATGATCGATTGGACCGGGCCCCCGTCGATCCGCAATGAATCGATAAGGGGAAGCGAATTCTCGATATTTTGGGGCGTGTTCGTGGATTTCGTCTCCAGGGTGATCGCGTGGGAGGGAACGCCCTGAGTGATGAGCATGCGCGTGATGATTTCCGCTTCGCTGATGGTCGATTCTTCATCGGTGGAAACGGGGGAGCCTGTCTCCCGCGCGTTCTTGATAAGCGTCGCCGTAAGGCTTCCCCGTCCGCCCGAGACCAAAATGTGACTAACCCGGCCTTCTCGGTATAGACGCGCCGCTTCTTCAAAAGTCTTCAGGTCGTCATTTCCGAGAAGGAGGAGAAGATCCGCTCTTTCAGGAAGCGGGTCGCGCAGCGCCAAAAAATTAATGATCCGCTGCAGGAAGGTTCTCTCCCTTGCGGTGCTGTCCAACTTGAGGGGAGCCGCCGGTATGAGAACCGAGACCCGGGTTTGGATTCGATTGTCTTCGAGAAGTGTTTCGAATTGAAGGTCCATGCCCTTTTCCCTCAATTCGCGATCGGCTAGATAAAGCCCGAGGCCGGCGGTCGTTTGGCTGTCCCGGGTCCAGCTCTCGTAGCGTCCTCCGTCTTCGCCCATGTGGAGCACGTAGTAGTTCCGAAGCTTCTCGGTTTTGGTGCTAAAGAAAGCCGATGTCATCAGCTCCCGGGCCCTCTCAAAAGAAAAGGCTTCGGGCCCCTCAGCGAGGGTGCGATTCACCAGCGCGATGGTGTCCGCCAAGGCGGCTTGATGTTCTATGGCGTATTTCCTCGCGGACCCCGCGGCGATCGTGGCCTGGATGTCGTGAAGTATTTCCAACAAACGGGGGAGAGCCTGGTACATCGCATCCAGGCCAATCGGGCCGGGGTTCACGACTCGAACGGCGAGTGCATAGTCAGATCCATGCAGGAGTTCAAATACCACCTGGACGTTTTCGATGCCCACGGCATCGGTGGCGTTCCGAACCAGTTCCCGGATCGCAAATTGAATCCGAATGGCCGCCTCCGCGTCAGGAACGGAAATGCCCGGCGGCAAAATCCACATGAGATCACCGGCCGAAGAACGGTACCAATCGAGAATGGAGGGGACCTGACCAGCGGGAACAACGATCTGCGAGCTGGAAGCCACTGTTTCGGACGGGCCGTGGAGGATTCCATCCCGAAAGGAAATCATTCTCAAGAACGCTTCGATGAACTCAGGGAATTCGTTGTTTGCTATTTGGGCCCTGATGCCTGCGGTTTGTTCGGGCGCTCCATGTCCCAGCAGATAGAGCCACGTCTCGACGAGGGAAGCGCCCATGTTATTGGAGAAGAAATGGGAAAGCGGACTCCAGCTGATATGAGCCATCTTGCCCCACAACGAATAAACAGACGTGACAACTCCTTCTAGAACCTCCAATGTGGCAATGAGTTCGGCGTGGCTTTCCCGGCGGGCCTGGTCGCGCGCCTGGCGCATGACGGCCGCGAATTGTCCCAGAAGATCTTTGAGCCGCTGAAATTTCTCCGCCGTAATCGCGACATCCGCGATGGCGCCTTGCCGTGCGGTGACGGTCACGTCCCGGGCGATCTGTTCGGGGCCGGCTAAATGGATCGCATGGGGGGAGGCCGTCGTCGAAGCATCCTGGGCGTGAGCCGACGTGTTGGGATCCAGCGCGTGAAGGGTTTGGTCGGCTGTTCCGCTTTCTAACGCCGATCCAAGAATGGCTCCGCCAGATAGGCCCCCGGCCGGAGGGGGCGACAAGAACAATTTCTCGCCCTCAAACAGCTTGTCCAGGGGCGCTTTCTCTTGCGTGAAAAAATTCAGATAGCTGGGGCCGTTTTCCGTGTCGACGCGAGTGATCCGGGGCGTAAAACGGACCACCTTGTAGCCGGCGGCGGTCAGCTTCTCGTCAACGCCGGAGGCATGGAAGCCTCCCGTGACGACGACAAGGAGACGGCGAATCCGGGAAGGACCCGCCTCCTGCAAAAAACGCGACGCCATGGACCGATCGCGGTTCTCCGCCTCCTCGTAAAAGGATTCAAAAGGCTGAAGTTCGCGCGGCTCCGGCAATTTCAAACGCGAAATCCGGGACCGGCCTTTTTTGTAATCGTCCCATTCCTCTTTGGTCAGGGAGAAATCGGCCAATTTTCCAATGAGCCGCAAGAATAGCGATTCGGCAACTAGATTTTTTTCCTGGGGGGATTTCGCGAGGGAGCGGTACGTGTCTTCCTCCAGCGCGCTTTTTTCGCGCAAGAGCGACTCGGAGTCGATTCGTTCGGCGGAAATCACGTATTTCAAATAGGCGTTCATGGCCGGGAACTGATTCAGCGTGACTCCGTTTGCTTGGCAAAGATTCTTGAGCTGACTATAGAAATGCGAATGGCTTATCTCTCCGTCGCGGTAGCGGCGGCTGAGGGTGAGAAGGGAGTCGGCCTGCAAACGGGTTATTTTCTTCGCCAATTGAGCGAGAAGCATCGTCCGTTCGGTTTCGACGCGCGCAAAGTTCAAGGACGATTCCATTTGAAACGCCCTAAGGAAAACATTTAGTTGAGGAGTTGGAATAATGGGTTGCCGCGATTTCGAACGGAGGGCCTGCAGTTCCGTCAGATAGTCGCCGATTGAGATCGTCCGTTCGGCGTATTGTTCCGCGAGGCCGTCCAAGCGGCGAAGATCTGCGTTGAGCGAATGCGCCTTCTCATCCGAGAGCCGGCGGTGCAGCAGGGCCACTTCCTTCTTCACTCCCTTCTGGGCCAGGACCGCCGCTCGGTAAGCCTGAATATTGGCGAGGTAGTGCCGACGGTCATCGATGCCCATCACTTGAGGGGCATCCGAAGGCGATGCGCTCGCCATGGCGTAGATGGCGCCGGAAATTCTGTTTGTCCGCAAAAGATAGTCCAATACCATCTGAACCGTGTGGCGATGCGGATATCGCTGGTAAGGAATCAGATCGATCGGCGCGAACGCCCCTTCGAGTGCCAGCGTGTCTAGTTTGGAATGGATCATCAGAGACCGCAGAGCGCCGCCGATGTTTCTCTGGGCTTCGGGGTTCAGGTGGACGTCCTGAATGTGGATCACAACCGCAGCGGCATCGGCCTGATTTCGGGGTTGAAGGATTTTGCGGATGCTGCCATAGGGGGCGAGAAAGGCCAACGCCGCGCTGGGGTCACTTGATTCTTGGAACCCCAGAGAAGCTGAACCGTTCGGATCTAGAAGAAGCCGGGGACTTTCGGGGAAAAGGGGAGCCGGGGCCGGCAATAGGGAGATTGCCGGCTGCGAGAATTGGCGCCTCTCGGCCCAAATATTGGCCTCTTGGGCGTGCACCAGCACGCAGTTGGTGCAGAAAATGACCAGAGAAAGCGCGGTGGAGGTGAGTCTCAGGAAGCGTTTTGGCACCCCCCTATATTAGTAGGAAGGCACTTAAAGACTCCTTAAAAACCTGTAAATCTTCTGTAACGACGAGGGGTTTTTGGTGACCTCGGGAATAGGCGGCCTACACCGTGCGAAATAGGAGAAATATCCTATAATGCATATCGGTGTTTTCACTTTGCGACCCTTTTCGTCCTCCAGCAACTTCTGGGACCCCCGTCTTGCACTGCGATTTCGATCCTAAAGGAGCAGCAATGGCGCATACATTGTGGTTTACAGGGCTTTCCGGCGCCGGGAAATCGACGCTTTCCCAACTGGTCGCCAAAGAGCTCAAAGAACGCGGCCAGAAAGTGGAAATCTTGGATGGCGACGAAGTGAGAACCCACTTAAGCCAGGGTTTGGGCTTCACGAAAGAAGACCGGGACACGAACGTGCGCCGGATTGGCTATGTTTGCAAATTACTGACCCGAAACGGCGTCTGGGCCGTTTCGGCGGCGATTTCTCCCTACCGTGAAGGCCGCGAGTACAACCGCGCGCAAATCAAAGACTTCATCGAAATCTATGTCGAGTGCCCGCTGGAAAAACTCGCGGAACGGGACGTGAAGGGCCTCTACAAGAAGGCGATCGCGGGCGAAATAAAGAATTTTACGGGAGTCTCCGATCCTTACGAGCCACCCACCAACCCCGAAATCACCGTCAATTCATCGACGGAGACCGTCGAAAAAAGCTTTGCGAAGATTCTCGGCTATCTGGAAAACCGCAATTTGATTCCCAAGCGCGGCATGGCGGCACGGGCGTGATCGATTTACAGCTTCACACCACGGATTCCGACGGTACTTGGCCGTGGGTCCGGGTTCTCGACGCGTGCCTCGCGATGGGCCTGAAGGCCTTCGCGATCACCGATCACGACACGGTCAGGCGCCGGGCCGAGATTATTGAGTGGGCTCGCTCTCATGGGGCGCTGGCGATTCCCGGAATCGAACTCAGCACCCACGACCGAGGACAAACCGTGCATCTTTTGGGCTATTTCCTGGACGGCCCGCTTAAGAAGCTGGAGTCGAAACTCGCTTTTCTTCTATTGGGCCGCGCGGACCGCAACGGTCTCATTATTCGCCGCCTCCAGGAGTTGGGAATCGATATCACCGAAGAGGAAGTCCGAAAAGCCGCCGGAGAAGCCACGATGGGCCGGCCGCATATTGCGCGGCTTCTTCTGGAAAAAAAGTGCGTAAAAAGCATGCAGGACGCTTTTGATCGCTACTTGGGAATTACCGGTTCCGCTTATTTCCCCAAGGAAGAGATTCCGCTCCGCGAGGGAATCGATTTGCTGCATGAAGCGGGGGCCGTGACGTCGGTGGCGCATCCGGGGCTCCTCAAAAGGACGCCCGAGGAGATGCAAGCGTCTTTGGAAGATTGGCGAAACTGGGGGCTGGACGGCATTGAGGCGGTCTACCCCATGTATTCGGCCGAGCAGTCGGCTTTATTCGCCCGCTCGGCGGCCAAGTATGGATTTCTTATGACGGGCGGATCGGATTTCCATGGGGACAATAAGCCCCACATTAAGATTGGCGTGGGAACCGGAAGCCTTCACGTTCCGGATGACCTGATTGAGCCTCTTCTTAAAAAACGCGAAGAGATTGCGCGAGCTGCCCGAGTTCACGGTGAGCCTGAGTCTTTGGCCACGATCAGCGCGAGATAATTCATGCAAAATAAAGAACTGGATGAAATAAACGCCAAGCTCTCCGGCGCGACGCCTCAGGAAATCCTTTCCTGGGCGATCCGGCGGTTTTGGCCGCGGGTGGGCCTATCGTCCTCGTTTGGCGGAGAGAGCGCGGCCCTCATCCACATGGCGATCCAGATCGAGCCGCGGATCCCGATTCTCTTCGTGGACACCGGCTTCTTGTTTAAAGAGACTCTCCAGTTTAAAGAGGATCTCCGCAAGCGGTTTAATCTCACGATCCGGGAATTCCCGGCCACGCCTGAGCAAATCGAGATCACGCGCAAAAATCTCGTGCGGCGGCAGAAGACCGGTTTTCTCGAATGCTGCGATGCCAGCAAAATCGCCTGCCTGAGCCGCTCTTTGGAAGGCCTCGAATGCTGGATTGCCGGCCTCCGGAGGAACCAGTCTGACTCCAGAAAAAACATCAAGACGGTTGAGGAGTACCGCACGGGTTTGGTAAAAGTTCATCCAATGGCGTCCTGGACGTCCAAAGATATTTATCAGTATATGACGGCCAATAGCTTGCCCTTCCATCCGCTTTGGGAAAAGGGCTACAAGAGCATCGGGTGTGAGCCTTGCACCACGTTGCCAACCGCCGGGGCTGGAGAACGCAGCGGGCGATGGGCAGGACTGGACA
>Ga0207121_1014_pt2 | contig 42798 bp, 48 predicted proteins | sample Alteio_BWMinHeat_41_FD_153513 | JGI IMG/M metagenome (GOLD analysis project Ga0207121, IMG submission 153513) | Enriched cells from forest soil in Barre Woods Harvard Forest LTER site, Petersham, Massachusetts, United States -... | ecosystem: Environmental > Terrestrial > Soil > Temperate forest >... | reverse complement strand
ATTCCCGCCTTCGCGGGAATGACAGAATTTTATAAAGCATTTTTTTGATTTTAAGCTTAAACGAGGCGGAGTCATCATGAAAAAATTATTGAAATGGATCGTTATTTTTCTTGGAATTATTTTATTGCTCGTCATATTGGCGACTTTATCTGTCACCACATTTGTAAATCCGAATCGTTTTAAACCGCTTATCACAGAACGTATTACGCGCTTGACGGGTCATCCGATCACAATTGTTGGTGATTTGTCTTGGAAAGTATTTCCAAATATCGGCATTCAGGTCGACCATGTGGTGTTGCAAAATCCTGAAGGATTTCAAGAAAAAGTCTTCGCTGATATCGCAGAAGCTACCGTAATGATAAAACTTTTTCCTTTATTTAAACATAAAGTCGAATCCAGTGGCATTACGATTGATGGCATGACATTACATTTAATAAAAGATGCCAAGGGAAATAATAATTGGGATTTTAAGATCGCAAAAAATGTTGGTGTTTTTCCTAATTCTCCGGAAATAGTCTCGCAAAATCCCGCACAAAAAACCCCTTACGCTTTCGCCATTGCAGGCATCCATATTACGAATTCAACGATCACGTGGAGCGATGAACAGAAAAAACAATCAGTCGTTGTGAAAAATTTTGAATTTCACGCGAAAGATATTAACTTTATTAATCCCATTCCTGTGACAACTTCATTTGATTATCAAAGCCAAAATCCTGCGCTGCAAGGACGTGTTACTCTCAAAGCCGATATTGCGATGAATCTTCCGTCCCAAATTTTTGCATTGAAAAATGTAGATTTAAACCTTGAATCGGATAAACGAGATCTGCATCTCACGGGTGACATGACGGCAGATTTAAAACGCGAAACATTACAGTGGACATCGTTCGCGGGTGAAATGGGAAAATTAAAATTTTCTGGGAAAATGTCAGGCACAGAAATTAAGAGTGCCCCAAAATTCGAAGGTCATGTCACACTTGCCCCCATGGATATGCGTGACTGGTTGAAAGATGAAGGTTTTTCAGTACAAAATATTCAAACGTTAAAACCAGTCAGTGGCGATGTTGATTTTGTATTTGGAACGAAGCCTTTCTCTTTGCAAGGAAAATTCAAAGCAGGTACTTTGCAAATCAATCACATGACTTTTAATAATATTAATTTACCTACCACCATCGCCAATGGTGTTTTGACTATTTCTCCGATCAAAGCGGATTTTTATCAAGGAATAGCGGATGGCTCTGCAACTTTGAATCTTTCCAATCAAAAAGTTTCGTTTGACATGAAGTTACATCATTTCGAAACACGTGCATTATTGAAAGATATGATGCCAGCAAAAACTAAGTTAACACTCGAAGGCTCTGGTGATGTTAATCTTTCTGTAAAGACGGAAGGGGCGACATCGGATGCTAAAATAAAAAATCTAAACGGCAAGGGTGATTTCCGGTTTAATCAAGGCGCAATCCTTGGCATCGATATTCCGAATTTAATTAATTCTGCCTATGCGATTATTAAAAAAACACCGCTATCCTCGAACAATACGGGCCAAACACCTTTTAATGAATTGGCAGGCACTTTTAACATTCAAAATGGCGTTATCTCGAATCAGGATTTTCGTTTAACTGCACAACAATTTACAGTAAATGGGCAAGGTAAGATTGATTTGCCTCGCAATAATATTTATTACCAATTAAAAACATTATTGAATAAAGCCTCAGTCGAAGATAAAAATGGTTTAATGAATTTATATGGCGTTGCCATTCCCATTTTAATTTCAGGCGATTTGCAAAATCCCCACATTGGTTTGGATACCAGCGATCTCGGCAAAACGCTTGCAGAAATTCAAGCTAAAAAAGTTGAGATAAAAATTAAAGATCAACTTAAGGGGAAAAAAGCCTCGGAAATTTTAAATAAATTATTTGGGCATTAATTCATGACTCGTATTATTACTGCAAATCTAAATGGTATTCGTTCAGCCCAAAGGAAAGGTTTTTTTCAATGGCTGCTCGCACAAAATGCGGATGTGATTTGCGTGCAAGAATTAAAAGCACAAGAAAAGGATATTCAGGACGAAATATTTCAACCTCAGGGATATCATTGCTATTTTCATTTTGCAGAAAAAAAAGGGTATAGTGGTGTCGGTTTATATTCCAAAATAAAACCGAAAAATATTGTTCGAGGTTTAGGATTTCACGAAGCAGATTCGGAAGGTCGCTATATCGAAGCGGATTTTGGTTCGCATTCCGTAGTTTCGCTGTATCTTCCATCCGGTACTAGTGGTGAAGAACGTCAAGCTGTCAAATTTGATTTTTTAAAACGTTATGCGGATCATTTAAAAAACTTAGAAAAAAAGCGCGAGTATATTATCTGCGGCGATTGGAATATTGCACATCGACAAATTGATTTAAAAAATTGGCGCAGCAATCAAAAAAATTCTGGGTTTTTGCCAGAAGAACGTGCTTGGATGGATGAATTATTTGGACCGTTACAATTTGTCGATGCTTTTCGGGTGGTGAATCAGGAGAGCGACCAATACACCTGGTGGTCTAACCGCGGACAGGCGTGGGCAAAAAATGTCGGTTGGCGGATTGATTATCAAGTCGTCACCCCTGGTATTAAAAATTCGATAAAGTCGGCCAATATATACAAAGATGAGCGTTTTTCTGACCATGCGCCTTTAATTATTGATTATCACTTAAATTTCGAGTGATGCTGATTAAGAAAGTGTGTCATGCCAGCATGCTTTAAGCTGGCATCCAATCGACATTTAGCGAAGCCGCTTGGATGCCAGCTTAAAGCATGCTGGCATGACAAGCCCACCGTATTATTTACAATAAGCTTTAAGCGTTTTTTAAGAATTTTCCCTTATAATAAAATGAATAAGTAAGCTCTTAGGCCGCGTCATGAGTATCGAAAATTCATCAGTTATTGAAATTAATGGACAAAACCAAAAACTTGTACAAACTTTGTTGCAAGGAAAACTGGTGGTTTATCATGATTCCCGATATGAAGTGACAACGCAACCTCATGAAATTTTAATGAAACTCCTTCAAAATCCTGATGAAATGACAATATTTTATATTCATGTACCATATGCATATCCTATGCCAGACGGCATTCAAGTGGATATTAAAGAAGGACTCGAATTAGAATTACACCGAAAAATTCATAAGGTGACTTTTGTAAATGTTGGTACTGAGATTCAGAAAAAAGATCTGCAATTTCGGATTGAATTAGGGGGTTCATTAAATGAGTAGAAAAATCATTACGAGAGAAGTAGCAATGGCGGCCATTGAAAATAAATTTCCAAAAAAAGAGGCTTCGCAGTTAAATCCAAAAATTCAGCAGCCAAGAATGTTTTTTTCTCAAGCGCGAGAAATCCCTGAGAATGAAGTGTCTGATAATAATGAGATAACGCAGAATAAGCCGCCAAGTTAGTGTTGTGGCACAGCTGGCATGACATGAACTTTAAATTTGCCGCAAGGCGAGATCCTGAACAACTGATTTATCCTCGATTTTTTCTAGTTTTTTTAATTTAGAAAAGAAAGCTTGATGCGTTGTAGATAAAAATAAACTTCCCACCCGATTTGCTTCCCATTTCCTAAAGCGTTCAATCGATAAAGTATTCGAAAATAGATTTGACTGCAAAAGCGCATTGTATAAACTTAATGACACGGTAGAATCGAAAATTTGATCTATTTTTAAATGTTTTTTGTCATATTGTAAATAACAAATCCCAGCCATGAGTAGTATATCTATGATAACGGCGCCGGCAATTAATCCAGTCGCAGGCCCTGAAGAAGAGGTAGCACAAGGAAAATCATCTAATACCTGTCGAACTTTCTTACAATTTTCAGGCTCACCTGATACAACACGATAAATCTCATATTTATAAAAAAAAGTGCTATTAACATATTTAGCACGCTCCCATTTCCAGATTGTATTATTTGGAATAATGCAAGGTCTATACGGACATATAAAATTATTGTCACAATCTGATTGTAAAGGAAGATTCATCGGATGATTTGGGGGATACAACCAATAATCTGTAACACCGTTATTAAGAAAATTAATTAAATCACTACAATTTTCTCTCGTAGGAGGATGTCCCCATGGGAACATATCTTCGGTAGCCGGACATTGCAGAGGCATAGTGAAATCAACCGGAAAAGCAAACCCATTGGAATACATGCCGCAATATTCTATTCCATCGTAAGAGGTTGCAGCATATTGGCTTTTGAATTCAGCTAATAGATTAGTGGTGGCTGTATCCTGTTGGTTTTGTAAATAGTTGGCATCTATAATAAGTCTTGCTGATTTGAAACCCATTCCAACGCTACATAATAAGGCTACACCGCTGATAAAAAATTGTATTTTTGTATAAAAATAACATGTCGTATCTAAACTTGTTGAAATGGTATGTGCATTTCGTAAAAAAGGATTATCCTCATTAAATTTTGTAAAATTTTCGGATTGACCTTTACAAGTTTTTGAAAAACGAGAAATATCTTTCATTTCTAAATAAGAATATACCCGTGTTGCAACATCATAATGTAACTGTTGGTTGATGACTTGATTATTATTCTTTATTTCGATGAAAGGTGAATCATTTGTTTTGTTTTCAAAAAGTTCTACAGATAAATCACTTGATTTATCTTCCGAAAGATCTTTTTTTTTATAAAAAAGCTTGGTTAGAAACCTTAGCACAAGATTACTCCTCTTTAAAAATATTCATTATTTTTTGACATATAGTATAGCCCTTATTGAGCATAAACAATAAATATGTATAAATTTTATGACAACAGAAAGCACTTTAAATTATATAATATCTTTATGAGGATTAATTTATGGAGGAGTTATGCTTAAGAAAATCACTTCTTTTTTTATCATTTTGTTAGGCTTAAATTTTGTGGCGCTAAATGCCTATGCAGCTGTTACTCCGTGTGCTGTAGGGGGTGTTTGTTGTGGTGTTCCAATCGCTACCAATTGTCAACTTTCTAGTTGTGAAGCGACCTGCAAAGCAGCCTTCCTTGCTCAGTGTCAGCCTGGGGTTGATTGTACTAGTTGTTATAATTCTTGTATGACAGCTTGTAGTGCATGTCCTAATAAATAGATGGAATACTGGCGCGAAATTTCATGTAGGGTGGTTTAGAGACGCGTTTTCCAGCGTCTATGTCATGCCAGCATGCTTAAAGGTGGCATCAAAGCATGCTGGCATGACATAGTTGATGACGAACAACCTACAACCCTAACACCAACTTCTGTTTCGCCACTAATTCTTGAATTCCACTTTTCGCGTAGGAGAGCATCTGATCCAGTTCAGCTTGTTGAAAAGTATCTTTTTCAGCCGTTCCTTGAATTTCGATAAAACCGCCTTTTTCGGTCATGACGACGTTCATATCCGTGTCTGCAGTGGAATCTTCTGCGTAATCCAAATCAATAATCGGTTGGCCTTGAAAAATCCCAACAGAAATGGATGCGACCAATTGTTGAAAAGGATTTTTTTTCAATTTTTCTTTTTTCATTAAAAATTGAATTGCGTCATAAATCGCGATACATCCCCCGGTGATGGATGCCGTTCGCGTGCCACCATCCGCTTGGATGACATCGCAATCTACCATGATGGTATTTTCGCCTAACGCTCTTAAATCAACAGCGGCGCGCAGGGAGCGTGCAATGAGTCGCTGAATTTCTTGCGTTCTGCCCATTTGTTTGCCTTTCGCTGCTTCTCTTTGCATGCGTTCGTGGGTTGAGCGAGGTAACATCCCATATTCTGCGGTGATCCATCCTTTACCCGAATCTTTTAAAAAAGGTGGCACCCCAGTGGTCGCGGTCGCGGTGCAAATCACTTTGGTATCGCCAAATTCGACTAATACCGAGCCTTCGGCATGCTTTGTGTAATTTCTGGTTAAACGGATGTCGCGTAACTGATTATTTTCTCTTTTGCTGGGACGCATAGTTTTCTCGTATGAAGTTATAGTTGTTAAGCTGAAACATTATAGACCGTAAATGACAGTATGATAATATGACTTTGATGAATAAATGAGTGAGGTCTTCATGATCCAAAGTATGACAGCATTTGCACGAACGCAGGGTCAGGGCGCTTGGGGAAATGCGGTTTGTGAACTACGCTCCATCAATCATCGGTATCTGGAACTCATTGTCCGCGTGCCGGACAATCTCCACGAATTGGAAGGCCCCATGCGTGAATGTATGCGTAAATACATTAAACGCGGTAAAATCGAGTGCCATTTAAGATATCAGCCGGGTGACAGTTCCGGTTCCGAAATTACGATTAATTCCCACCTCGCGCGTCATCTGTGTAAAGCGAACGAAACGATAGCCGAACTTTTAACCGAATCACCATTCACCACCGCGGCGCCAGTCAATACGATGGACATCCTTCGCTGGCCTGGGATTTTACAAATTGCGGAAGTGGATTTGGAATTGATTGAAGACGAAGTGATCTCATTGTTAGAAAAGGGATTGTAAGATTTGATCGCTGCACGCGAACGCGAAGGGAATGAATTAAAAATATTATTTTTGCAACGACTCGAAAACATGAAACAAGAAGTTGCAAAAGTGCGACAACATATGCCAGACATTATGAAATCGCAGAGGGAGCGTTTGGCATTACGTTTTAAAGAAGCCAAAATTGAAGTGGATTCAGGGAGATTAGAGCAAGAAATCGTGATGTTTGCGCAAAAAATCGATGTATCTGAGGAGCTAGAGCGTATTGATACGCATATATCGGAAGTCCGTCGCGTGTTAAAACACGGTGGCGTGGTCGGCCGACGCTTGGATTTTCTTATGCAAGAATTGAATCGTGAAGCAAATACCTTGGGCGCCAAGTCCGCAGATGTCGATACCACGCGCGCATCTGTCGAGTTGAAAGTGTTGATCGAACAAGTGCGTGAGCAGGTGCAGAATGTGGAGTAACTCTTATCAGACCCCCCATCCTAGCCTTCCCCCACACTTCGTGGGGGGAAGGAATTTTCTTTTCTAAGTCCCTTCCCCCCACGAAGTGTGGGGGAAGGCTAGGATGGGGGGTTTTAAATATCTACCCACCCAACGAAGAAGCAGCCCCCGTCGCACGATTATATAAATCTTTTTCAGTAAATTGATTACCCATGATGAGTAAGGTATTCGCCATCGATTGTGCGGCTAATTGTTGTTTTTGTATATCATACATTTTAATTAACATGACATAGGTCTGGGAATTAAATAATAAAATTTGACGTAAGACGATACCGATATTTTCAGAGGCAACACCAATGAACCAATTTGGATTACTTGCTTGCTCCAATAATTCTTTTTGTTTTTTGGTTAAGTTAAGTTTATTTTGAGAATCGGCATACAATGCGCTTAATACATAGGTATTAAAACTTTGCACTGCGGAAATGGTTTTATAATAGTCGGTATATTTTTGGATATTTGTTTTTGTTCCTCGCCAATTATCTGAGGGTGCGTCGTGCCGAATATTAAGCCCGGAAGCATTTTTGACATATTGGTAGGCAGAATTTACGGGTTGACCATTTTGATCTTTCTCTTGCGTATCTGAGTAAGGTCTTCCAAGTAATGTGGTAAAAGATAATTGATTCACATACGGTAATGACTTTGCATTTGCAAAATAATCATTTAAGAAGGACTTTTGACTATCCATTTGCGTGTCGTCATTTGTTAAGGTGTAATTTATATATTGCACAAAATTTTCTTGCAAAGTAGGTGTGTAAGACTCTTCACTATTATCTTCTGCAACCCATGCCTCGATAAATTCTGGCAATCGATTCACGGATTTTAGAACCTGCAATGTCGCAACATAAGTGAGTTCTGCACATTCAATCAACCCGACACAAGTAGCGGGCGGTTCTCCTGCTGCTAGTGTTTTTGTACAGAATCCGATGCTGCAGAGAGAGAGGGAGAGAACCAAAAAAATTTTCTTAAAGTGCATAAACACTCCTAATATTTAATATTCCAACCGCCACCAGAAGATCCGCTGCCGGATGATTGTCCAGTGCCGGTGCTACCACCGGTTGAAAATCCAGTATACCCCTGTGTATTTTGGGTCGGCGGTGCTGTTTTTTTGACGGGCGGTGCTGGCGGTAATGTGGGTTGTTGTGTGGTTGCGGTTTCATCGAAGGGATTTTCCTCCGCATTGGGCGGAGTATACGTTGTTCCAGGCGTAGGTGAAGCACCCGTCGTGTCGGATGTCTTTGGTTGTTGCGATCCGTTCGGCGATTTTTGGATTTTTGGAAAACCCGTTAACGGCTTCGCGTTTTTTAACGCAGCATTGCTCAATTCTCGGCGATTTTCGGCACCAGCGCTTTTTACTTTACTACGAAATTGGTCGGGGGTAAGTGCGGTACGAGGGGAAGATTGCGTCGTCGTATTTTTTGAGGTAGATGATTGAAACGAAAAGGATTGTGCAAAGGAAAGCGGTGCGGCTATTGTCGCACAAACGCTCAACATCAATAAAATAAATTTATACATTTTCTTGCTCCAAAGCTTTTAAAATCAGTTCAATGCGTTGTGGCGCGAAAACCCTCGCGAGCAGTCTTAATCTTTCAAAAACGATATTTCTTCGTAAAAAAAGACCGGCAAGTAAATTATCGGGCGTATTGTTTTCTTCCGCAAACATCAACACTTTGGAGGCAGACCCTGGGTCAATAGTATCAATAGCTTGCAGCAAACGTAGAATCCGGGAGGTTTTGATATGCGCACAAACCATGACGAATTGTTCTTCTTTGCTGAGCTCAAAACGGGATAATTTTTCAAGTTCATCCCCTATTTGTTGCATGACGGATTCAAGATTTGGATCTCCATCTAAAGTCCACCCTTCGACGCTCTCCATGAATGCAATCACTCGATAAATCATGGGATCATCGTAATTTTTCCAAAATTCGTGAGACGCTTGTAAGTCTAGGTTTGGCATGGCATTTCCCCATTTTCTTACCTAGTATACTTCCGAAAATTGTTACAGTCATGTGTATTCCCATTGTTTTTTTTCCAGCTGGGTGCTAATGTTTAAGGATCTTTTGTGATGGTCTTTTGAAATGGCAATCCTAGATGTATTCAAAGTTTCTTTTAGAACTTTCTTCAATCCGAAAGCTTGGATTGGTACGACGAATCTTCGTGCGACAACCGGGGTCATCTGGGGAATTACCAAAGGTTTATTTGTAGCCCCCGAGGCTGAACGTACAGAAACCTTTGAAGACGCCATTGATCGTTTGCACTTAAAGAAAGAAGAGCTCGAAAAAAGAAAAAATACTTTTCTTACCTACTCTGTTTTATTTGTGATGTTGGCAGGTTTTTCTTTTGCCACGAGTTTCGTCCTTGCATTGCAATATCATTCTTTTTACGGATGGTTATTTTCCATATTAGTGACACTATTGTTTTTATCTCAAGCATTTCGATATCATTTCTGGTTTTTTCAAATAAAACATCGAAAATTAGGTTGTACTTTTCAAGAATGGTGGCAGGGAAAGCCTAACTCCGAAGGTAAAAAATCATGATTGATCTTTTTCATCTTGCTGCCAATGATCAATCGGTTTATTTCCTTGGTCGTATTTTTGGCGTCGTGGGAGATGTCATCCCTGCATCTAATTTTGTCAATGATCCCAATGGTCCGCCACCTCTTATTTTAGATGCGATGTTTAAAGTTTTAAATGGTGTTGCGTTGACGGTCGGTGTTTTGATTGTAACTTACACGACGATTGTCGGTTTATTTGCAACGGCCGCTGAAGGTGAATTCTTAGGTAAAAAGTGGAGTGGCCTTTGGGTCCCCATTCGTACCGTCATTGGTATTGCGGGGCTTTTTCCGTCTTCAGGTGGATACTGCGCGATTCAAGTGATTTTAATGTGGATGGTTATTCAAGGGGTCAGTGCTGCCGATTTGGTATGGACAAGAGCATTGGAGATGATTAATACGTATGGAAACCCAGTTTCTGGGGTTAATACGCCGAATAACAGCACTTATGAAGATAAATTTCAGCAAATATTTATAGCATTGGTTTGTGAAGAAACCGCGAAACTTCAATATCCAGACATCCCAATTAAATGGGGAAAGCCAGGAGGAGCAGAAAATTTTAGCTATTATTGTGGCAATAATCCAAATAAGGATTTTTGTAAGGGCAGTTCATCACAAACGTTAAATAGAACTTCCTTTAATCAATACAATTTTGGACCCTCTGATAATCCTGAATCAGGGGGTGCATGTGGTACCCTTTATTATTCAAATGCAAATTCCGAATGTCAAAATGCATCTGATCCAAATAACATCAGTTATTTAAGATGTCTATCATCGCGGGCACAAAATGACATCTTGCCAAATATTATGGGCCTTCTTCGGCCGGTTGCTAAGCAATTTGCGGATGTGGATCATCAATTTATCCAATTTTATGAGTCTACACCAGCCGTTTTCCCTGCGCAGAATAGTTTTATCGGTAAGTTTTGCATGAATTCCCAATCCGCAAGTCCTAGTGGATTAGGATTAGCAGATATTACGCAATGTTGTACTGATAAAGAATGTCAGGCTTATGAGAAGTTTTTTCAATCCAATCCGGATGTTTACGGAGATTTAAGTCAAGGTACCGCCTTATTAAATGTGGGAAGTACGAGTGATAATGTCACCTACATGATTTATCAACAATATGGCGTGACGGGCTATAGTAGTAATTTAATTCCGACAGTCGCAGCGCAATATGTGGATTCTGTCATCACTAAACCTTTAGAACAATACTCGGCAATAAAACCAAAAGATCAATGGATTGAAGATGCGACAAAACAAGGTTGGTTAATGGCCGGCGGTTATTTTATGCGTATCGCTAAAACAAAGAAAACTGAGGAAACGGCTAGCGAACCTAGACTGGACCCTCCGAGCGTTACAGAGGTACAAGCTCCGATGGATAAAACCCATCGAAATAATCTCATTAGCGCAGCAGCTCTCGCCAAAAATATTTCAAATCAAAATAAACCGCCTTCACCCGCTGCGGCATTTACTCCAACGGGTGTATCGAAGACACAATCGATGGAAGGTTACGACAAAATTCAAAGTATTGTCGGTCGATTTATGGGAAATCTCACCACACGCTCTACGGATCCCATCGTATCGATCGCGCAGTCCGGCTATGAAATGATGGCATCCGCTCAGGCGTTATTTGCTTTACTTACCGTTTCTTTAGCGGCTATTACTGCATTTAGCTCTCTCTCTAGTGCCGTGATTTTCGGAAATGGGGTGCCAGCGGGGCCAGGACAGGCATTTTGGTTAACCATTTTAAAATTTTTAGGACCGTTGATTATACTTTTAATTACTACCCTTTTCACTGTGGGTGCTATGTTGGGGGTTTATGTTCCTTTAATTCCTTACATTATTTTTACGGTGACTTCGGTTGGTTGGTTCATTGGCGTCATTGAAGCGATGGTGGCAGCGCCCTTTGTTGCACTTGGTATTATGAGTCCTAGCGGTCAGCATGAATTAATGAGTAAGGCTGAACCTTCTATTATGATTCTCTTCAATCTGTTTTTACGACCGACCCTCATGATTTTCGGGATGATTGCGGCAATGTTGCTATCGTGGAGTATCGTTCGTGTTATTAATGCTGCGTTTGAACAGGTCATGTATCAAATTATTAGCGCACCAGGATTGATTGAACAGATCGTATTTATGGTTGCATATACCATATTGATTGTGACGGTACTCAATAAATGCTATTCCTTAATTCATATGTTGCCAGAAAGAACGCTCACTTACATTGGCGGACATGCGGTTCAATTCGGCGAAGAACAAGCCTTGCAAGCGGTTAAAGGTGGTATTGAAGGTGCAAGCGCGCAAATGGCGAAAAGTGGAAAAGCGGCTGGCTACTACGCTGCTAAACAACGCAAAGATCATAAAGGTAAAGAACAAGATTCAACAGGAGCGACTGAAGATGAGCCATAAACGCTTCCTTGATAAGACAACGGTTGTCATGCTAGCTGAAAGCATGCTGGCATGAAAGTACTAGCGGCAAACGTTAAATCCCCAAATCTTTCTCTTCTCTCTTCGGCTTGATGCAATCATTCTATATAAATCAAAGACTTAATAATTATTATTTGCACGCGGTTAAAATACCACGTAAAATAACCACTATGTTATCTCATGGGTTTTTTATGGCTGATTATATTCCACGCAAATTATTTGAAATCTTAAAGCGCAGTAAAAAAAGTATTTTATTATTAGGTCCAAGACAAGTAGGCAAATCCACTTTAATGGAAAACTTAGATCCTGATTTAAGTATTAATCTTGCGCATGAATTCACATATCTTGAATTTGCGAGTAATCCTTCAGCATTAGAAGAACGCCTCGGAAAAATAAAGCAAGGCACTATATTGCTCGATGAAATACAACGACTCCCATCTATACTCAATACCATTCAAGTTCTTATTGATAATAAAAAAAATAATTATCGTTTTTTATTAACGGGTTCTTCTGCGCGAAAATTAAAGCGTGGAAAAGCCAATCTTTTGCCTGGTCGTTTACACACTTTCTATTTAGGTCCTTTTACCGCAGAAGAGTTACATTTTGATGTGGATTTACAATCATTGTTAGCTTTTGGCAGCCTACCAGGTATTGTTACAGAAACGGATCTCAATGAAAAAGCGCTCACTTTAAAATCTTATGCTGCGACATATTTAAAAGAAGAAGTACAGGCAGAGGCACTTACTAAAAATATTGAAGGTTTTTCCCGATTTCTGTATGTTGCGGGGGCCGAAGTCACGCACTATTTAGATTTATCAAAACTCGCCTCCCAGGCGATGATTCCAAGACAAAGCGCGGTGCGGTATTTTGAGATTTTAGAAGATACGCTTATTGTCAAACGAAGTGACGCTTTTTCTAAAAGCGTAAGAAAAAGATTAGTGCAACATCCTAAATTTTTCTTTTTTGATATCGGTGTATTAAACGGTTTAATCGGAAATTTTATTGTTTCTGCAGATCGTATTGGTATGTTGTTTGAACATTTCATCTTTAATCAATTAAACGAAACAGCATCTTCCATGAATGAAACTATTCGTATTTCTTCATATCGCACCGAAAATGGTGCTGAAGTTGACTTTATTGTAGAAAACAAAAATACAATAATAGCCATTGAAGTCAAAGCCTCAAAAACTGTTTCGCAACAGGATTTACGTGGTTTAAAAAACTTTGAACAATATATTGGGAAAACCGTAAGGTTAGTTGTGTTGTATCTCGGTGATCATCCCAAAATAATGGATAAGGTTGAAATATTACCGTGGATCGATTTTTTTAAAGATAATATGCTATCTTAAATCCCCAAATCTTTCTCTTCCCTTTTCGTCTGCTCCGCAATCACTCGGTACACGCGTTCTGTGATGTTTCCGGCTTCATATTTGGCTTTTGCGTCTGCGGCCATCGTCAGGCCTTGTTCGCGGACTAATTTACGAACCATTGCGGTAATGTTATTAGGATCTGTCTCGAGTAAAATATCGCGGATTTTTTCGTCGAAAACTAAATATTCTCTTAAAGCAATTCGCTTACCGTCGATAGTCGGCGCCAGGCGTTGTGAAATGATTAAACGCATCGTTTCGATAAGATCAATCGTGCGGCCCGCGCGTTCTTCGGAAGGATATGTTGTGACGAGACGGCGGACGGTTTCAGAAACATTACTGCTATGCAAAGTCGTATAAACCGGATGACCGGTCATGGCGGCTTCCATCGCGGCACTGATGGTTTCGGAGTCGCGTGCTTCACCGACGAGTATCAATCGTGGTTTTCGTCGCAATGCATTTCTGACACCTGCCGCAAAACTCGGTAAATGTCTTGGAATTTCAGATTGACTCACAATAGCTGAAATGGTGTCCACGCTATCGTACACAAATTCGATTGGCGCCTCATAGGTTAAAATTTTACGATGACTTTCTGGGTTTTCGGCAATATTTCGAATGATCGCGGCGAGCAAAGTACTTTTACCAGAACCCGTCGCACCTGTCACATAGACAACGCCTTGTTCAGGCGCAATGGCATCCACGATTTCTTGGGGTAGGTTCATGCTTTCTAGTGTGGGCGGATCACTCGGAATAGTTCTCGCGGTAATTTGAATACCATCATGTCCTTCCACAAGACAAGCGGTCGCATTAATACGAAATCGATATCGATCAGAACGATTAGGGCGAATTTCATAATGCGTATCCACATCTTTTCCTGACATTAACTGCGCCGTACCATTGGGTCCGTACATCGCATTAATGACTTCGCCGACTTCTGTGTTCGAGAGACGACGACGCGTCACTTTAATCAGTTTGCCATAAATTTCTGCATAAATCGGTTCGCCCGTTTGCACCGTAATATCCGATGCGCCGAGTTTGACACAATGAATCAAAATATCATTTGCCGATTCAATGGATAGTCGAATCGGTTCCTGCGGAAATAAGTGCTCAGCCATGTTCTTTCACCACAATTGCTTTCCAGCCGCTCGAGTCGGTTTGGAGTTTTGGTAATTCGGTAATTCGTAATACTTGATCGTTAATGCGCATGTCTGATCCATCGCCGGTGACGCCTAATTCCGTGGTGGAAACATAAGGTGCACTCACCATATTTTCTTGCAATAATTTGCGATACAAAATCATGCCATTATAATCACGTTTTAAACGCGCTAAACTTTGCTGAAAGATATTCGTTGCCTGTTGAATGCCTTTATCCCAGCCAACATTGATATATTTTTTCCAGATTTCACGTTCATAATCATTGCGTGGCAATAAAAACTTATGTGGAATTTCAGGTTTATTGAACCCTAGCCATAAATATTCTCGCCAATTCGGTGGAGTGGTGGCAAAACGCGCTTGTGAAACAATTTTATAAGTTTTATCGGCGATCCGAATGGTACTAGGATCCGCTAAATTTAAACTGTTATCGCCCTCGGTTAAAACCGGTGGCAACACGCCATGACTCAGCATCATCGCATTAAAATTATAAATGGTCTCAAGATACCATTTATCCTTATCAAGACGTTGGTTGATTTTTTCGGAAGCGTAAGCAAGCCCACCTTGGGCGCCAATACTGAGCGCGGTATCTTGCAGGGCTTTCGTGCGGATTTGCGTGGTATTAAAAAGCGGTTCGGCTGAGGGTTTGACGTCATTCGTTAAACTTTCAAGTTGGTTTAAGTTCGTAGGGTCAATTTCAGTGGGTTGTTTGCTTGCGCAAGCATTTAAAAAAAACAAAATAATAAAAACAGCAATCAATTTTCCTGACATGTTTTAGCATCTCCCGCAGGATGAGTTATCGTTGCGGTCGCGGGGTTGAAATCCTCGCGACAAAAGCTTAATTTTTCGCATAACGTAATTCGATCACTTGTTCTTCTGGATAAACGACGACGGTCGCGCGTCTACCTGCTTGATATCCGACATCACGTAAAATATCTGCGATCATCATATTTTTATCATATACACTGACAAAAACGGGAATAGCCGGTTGTCGACCGAGCACGCGCACACGATAGTTGACGGAACGCGCCATTTGTCTAATCAAAGGTTCAATTGGACCTGACCAATCGACAGAGGTCAATCCACTCATGCCGTAAGCGGCAGGATTTATTTCTGGTTCTAAATTAGGGAGGGGGCGGGAAGCTTGCGCCACTTCGGAAAGATTAACAAGAGAACGACTGACAGAATAAGAGGCCTCAGCAAGTGAGCTGCTTGCGGGGTCTAAAGATTCTCGTGGGGGTGGAGTTGCACAAGATGCAAGAACTAAAAAGATGAGTGGGAATAACTTTATTTTCATAATTCGTTGAATTCCTCATGTTTCGTGATTGTTATAAGTATATAATAAATTTCAGAATGAGGATATCTTATGGCACATTGGCGAGACTCTGCAAGAAATGTCAGATTTTTCTTTATTGATTTTAGAGCATGCTTTCCTTTATTGCTCTTTTTGTTGCATATTCGCTTATGGACTTTTATTTTGGCTTTGATTGCTACGATTTTTTTTGCAACACTTGAACGTTATGGTTTCACTGTCGGTGTGTTTTTGCGATGGATTCGTTCCTTCATCGCCGGTCCTCGAAAATTTGCTCAACCTTGGTGGAAAAGATAATGGATATTTCAGAACTGATTGCAAAAATCGCTCGTAAAATGAATGCGAGTTTTAGTTTAAACGGTCGTCCGATGACGATGGAAGAAGTCTTCGCGCCGACGGGATTACTACCAGCGATTTCGCGACGTGCGGATCAGTTATCCTCTTTATGTTTAGGTTATGGCATCGGTGCAACATTTGAAGAAGCCGAAGGTACGGTGCTCGGCATTAAAGTTATTTTCGATGATATTACTCCCAATGTGCTTCGGGTGATGTGCATTACTGACGTATTACATGAGTTGGTACAACAAACCCCCCGCGGCGGGCTCACGCCATTGGATCAATTGATGTATGATTAATTCGTAAGTATATGATTATTTTAGAATTATAATCACTTTACCTCCTCAATATATTATGATATTTTGATAGTCACTTTTATGGATATTGCGCATTTTTTACTCGCGTGGTATAATTTATCTAACTTATTGATTTACAAGGTAGCAAAATGGCTGCACAGATTTCACAAGTTTTATCATCAGATCCTTCCGAGCGTAAACGCGCACGCTTTGATGATTTAGTTATTGATGCATCAAAATTTGATGCAAAAACTCGTGATTATTCAGCGAAGTCTCTTGCTGCATCGATAAAAGATAAAAAAGAACAACGCCTACAATTCCTTCAACAATTAATAGATAAAACAAAAGCAGATAAAGAAGCCGCTTTTGAAGATTCAGTTGCACAAGCTAAATATAAAGCAAGATTAGAACGACTCCTCGAAGAACAAGCAAAAATGAATGCGCGTGACGCATTGCGGGACGAACTTGATGACCTTGGCAAATTTCTGGAAACGAAAGAAAAAGAACTTACTGCGGCACATGTAAGATCACAAAGTGTTTTAGGCAGAATCACGCAACAAATTCTTAATGTTGCAGCTGCAGCAGGGATTTTGGGACAACCAGCTCTGTTGAGATTGCAACGAACCTACGCAGAACAAGAGGAAAGAAGAAATACGGTTACTTATCTTAATGCAAAAGTTGAAAATATTAAGGAAAAACAAAAGACATTTGAAGCTTTATCTGAGGATGAAGTAAAAGAAGCTAATATTCAATTAGGTAAACAAGCCGCATATAAAGAACTTAATTTAACTGAGTTACCAGCAATTTATTTAAAGAGAGAAGAAGAAAAGGCTAGTCAGTTCCGATCTGAATTAGACCGAATACAATATGATATAGCATATTACAAGTTAAAAGCAGATATGGAAGGCGACATACAGTTGGCTCAGATAGTTAGAGATTATAAAATGGATGATTTACTTCTGAATAAAGCGGTCACAGAATCGTTAACGGGCGAAGAAGTAGAACAACGCACTAACGAAATTCATAAAGAAGCCCGAGAAAAAGAACAAAAACATATTAATAAATTTAACGAAGAAGTTCTTCGTCTTAATGCGCATTATGCTTTAAAACCTTCTGCCAATAATTCATATATAAAATGCATTAAAGCTTTTGCGAAAACAGGTGTATTTAATAAGACAAATCAAAATGTACAAGAATTTGTTGAAGCAAATGTTGCGGCGGCCGGTATTGTTCGGGAAGTGACGATGGCGGAAGATCGAGTAGCGTCGTTGTTGAAGCAAAGTTTTCTGAATAAGAATTCTAATTCTGTTGCTGCGAAGGCTGTTTCGAATGAGTTTGCGAATTCTGAAGAGAAAACTCCGTCTATTAAACTCTAATAGAAAAATTATCTAACCATCTAATATAATCCCGTCGTCCCGCGGCTTGTCCGCGGGATCCAGAACTGCATTGATGTTGCTCTGGATCCCTTAGGACTTGCCGCGGGACGACGGTTGTGAGAAGAATGATTCAAAGTCTGCAACAACGCAGGACTTGCCGCGGGACGACGGTAATTTTTATTTTCATTCCGCCCGCAACGCCCGCGAAAATAAACTCTGCATCGCATCAATAGGCTTCAACTTTCCTTGCAAAACACCAAATACAGTTTGAACAATTGGCATGTCGACTTGCATTTTTTCGGCCAGAATCATGACTAATTCGGTATTACGTTTACCTTCGACGACTTGTTTAATTTCCTTTTCGGCATCTTCAGGGGATAAACCTTTGCCGAGTAATAAACCAAATCGGCGATTACGAGATTGGTCATCCGTGCAGGTAAGCACGAGATCGCCAACGCCCGCCAAGCCAGTAAAGGTTTCGTATAGGCCACCAAGCGCGACACCTAAGCGGATCATTTCTGCAAGACCGCGGGTGATGAGCGCTGACCGCGCATTCGCGCCAAATCCCATACCGTCTGAGATTCCTGTTGCGATTGCTAAAATATTTTTAACCACACCACCAATTTCAACGCCGATCATATCGTGGCTTAAATAAACTCGGAAACAAGGTCCGTTGAAACGTTGTTGCAAATCTTTGGCAAAATCTTCATTCTGACTTCCGACCACGACCGCAGTCGGTAAATTTGCGGCGACTTCTTTTGCAAATGAAGGACCGGAAAGCACCGCATAAGGATATTTGTCACCTAATACATGGAGGGCGACAGAGTGAAGCAAATCACCTGTTTGTTCATCCAATCCTTTGGTTGCCCACACGATTCGCATGGAAGGTTGTAAATAGGCTTTGAGTAAATCAAGCGTATGATGAAAACCGACAGAAGGTACAGCAATAAGGATATCTTTGACACCTCTCAATGCATCTTCTAGTTTGACGATGGGTTGCAGTGTTTCGGGAAAAGCTTGTGTCGGCAAATAACGTTTATTCGCACGATCACGTTGCATCAGAACAACATGATCGGCTTCAAAACTCCAGAGACGCACCTCTTGCCCAAGGCGAGATAAATGCAGAGCGAGTGCTGTACCCCAAGAACCCGCTCCAAGAACTGCAATAGGTTGCACTAATGTACCTTACCGCTATCGCCTTCGGTCGAATCTTCAGTTTTTGGATGTTTACTTTGTTCTTCCATGTGTTGCGCGTACAATGCATCAAAATTCACAGGTGCTAAGAGCAATTGTGGGAAACCACCACGGACCACGATGTCAGAAATCACTTCACGTGCATAGGGGAATAAAATGTTAGGACAAAAACTACCAAGCATTTGACGTAATTGGTCGTTCGGGATACCAGAAATTAAGAAAATACCTGCTTGATGTACTTCAATCAAGAATGCAGATTTTTTGCTGCTCGTGACCGTTGCGGTGACTGATAATACCACTTCGTGCATATTTTCTTGAATACGATTGCTTTTGGTTTCGAGATTTAATTGTACTTCTGGTTTCCAATCTTCCACAAAAGTATGCGGCGTGTTAGGCGCTTCATAGGATAAATCTTTAGTATAGATACGTTGAATTTCAAATTGTGGAGAGGTTTGTGAAGATTGTGCTTTAGGAGTGCTATCAGTCATGAGAATTTTCCTTCCTTTAAAGTAGATTGAGTAATTGTTGTAGTTCACCAGATTGTGCCAGTTTCATCAAATCATCATACCCACCAATGGATTGTTGGTTAATAAATATTTGAGGAACCGTGCGTCTTTTGCTTAGTTGTTCCATTTCTGCAAGTTTTTCTGGGTCTAAATCGACACGAATTTCGTTAAATGTAATGTTTTTGGACGTTAAAAAATTTTTCGCAAATTCACAATAGGCGCAATTTGCTTTGGTGTAAATAACTACACTTCCCATCATCACTCCTTCACTAAAGGCATATCAGCTTCACGCCATCCTCTCAATCCATTGGCAAGAATATGAGTTTTTATTTGATGCTTTTCTAGTAAGTTCGAAGCGGTTCTTGATTCTAATCCATTTGCGCATACTAGAATAATAGGTTGCGATTTATATTTGTCTAATTTTTTTAATTTATTTTCGAGATCATTTAAGGGAATAGAAACGGCATTGACAATATGACCGCTTGCAAAAGCGTCATTTGAACGTACATCAACGACCACTGCGTTTTGATGATTCATTAAACGAATGGCTTCATGCGCCGTGATTTGCAAAGCGCCGCGCTTTGCGCGAATAAATTCAACAATAACCACTAACAAAAAAACGAAAAGGAATGCTAAAAAGAGCATCCAATGATTCTGTATAAAAATCAAAATATTTTGCATAATTCACCTTCCTACGGTCGCGTCGAATTATACACAGACCCTCATGGGTTGGGAAGTTAATCCTTGACGGTCGAAAACACCGGCCTTGCCACCACCCAGGTATCTATTTTTTTGACCCCCGCCATTGTTAAAGTACGACAAAACTCCTCCATCGTGTTGCCAGTAGTATAAACATCATCAATCACCGCCACATGTTGATAGGTAGTTTGAACGGAAAAGGCTTTACTCACATTCGACTGTCGTTTGGATTGGGGCAATGTCGCTTGTGCGAGGGTCGGTTTGATGCGATGGATTTTCTTAGTTTGCAATGGAATGCCAAGCCGCGCAGCCACCGGACGCGCTATTTCAAGGGCCTGATTAAAACCGCGTTCTTTTAATCGGTCTCGATGCAATGGAATGGGAATAATGGCCAGAGGATGCGGATTTTTTTTGTAAAATTGCTGGCATTTTTCGGCAAGCAATTCGCCTAACACGCGGGCAGCGCTAAGGTTGTGTTGAAATTTTATGCTCAAAATTAAATCTGGCGCAGGGCCATCATAGGTTAATAATGCACCAGAATCCTGGACTGGATAAAAAGGTAAATCCCGATAGCAACCTTTGCACAAATCCTGGAGACAATTGGATTTTATCCCGCAGAGAATGCAGGTATAAGGGATTAAATAGGAAAAAAGTTTTTTTAATTTCATGGCTACTTGTTCGCGGATAGTTCTGATGGAGTACCAAGGATTACCCGGAAAATGGGCTTTCCTTGGCATTATTAAAGAGGAATTTACATTTAGTAAGCCGCGGAAGGCATACTCATGCCCAATGGGTTACACATGCCATTATTGCAAATGAAGGTGGAGCCGTTAGGGCTATTTCCAATAATAGCTGAACCAGGGCATGGTTTATCCCAAGTAATGGCATATTTTACTGTGTCATAATTCAGCAAGCAGCTGGTGCTTGTCCTGCAAAGATGATGGTGAGCATAGGTTTTTACAACGTATTGGAGTGCCTCATGTTTGCTGCCTTCCACTTGCGTGCCTGGGCAATAGGGAATGTCGGCTGCGAGCGCGAAATGAGAGGCAAATAAAAATCCTAATGATAAAAATGAAAATCTTTTTTTCATAAAAACTCCTTTTTAAAGACCGCATTATTGTATGTGTAGGAAAATTTAATGACAAGAAAAAGGCAGAAGTTTGCTGAATTTCATGGACTGCTACTGTATAATTTTCACATGATTTCTCCTAAAGATTACATAGATGCATCGCCGCTCGCACGCGAAACCGAAAAAGAATTAATGGCACGTTTGGATTTAGTCGTTTTAAAACCAAAAACCATTCTCGATATCGGTTGCGGGCCGGGCTTATCGACCGCAAATTTGCGCAAAAGGTATCCAGATGCGGAGATTTATGGCGTGGATCACTCTGAATCGATGCTAGAATACGCAAAAACAAATACCTCTGCAAACTGGATTTGCGAAGATGCAGCAAAACTTCCCTTTAAGGATAAAAGCATCGATTTTATTTTTTCAAACCTACTTTTATATCCCAATGCGATTGCACTTTTTGAAGAATGGTTTCGGGTGTTGCGTCCGGAAGGGTTGCTCATGTTTTCAAGTTTCGGACAGGGCACGCTGCAGGAATTAGCGATTCCTGAAAAAGGATGGATGGACATGCATCATTTGGGGGATCTTTTATTGCAAAAGGGTTTCAAAGATCCCGTGGTCGATGTGGATGTTTATCAACTCAAGTATCGAGATCGTCAAAAACTCACCCATGAATTATATGTGACGGGAATGGTAGCCGAGGATTTTATTTTGCCTGATTTTGCAGAAATCCCGCCTTTATCTTTTGAAATTGTGTATGGTCATGCTTGGGGAGGCGAAAATTTGCAAGAGACAGGTGTTGTAAAAATTCCATTATCTTCCATAAAGGGGCTTAGTGTATAATCGTTCCATTCCATCTTGATAAGGAATTAAACTTGTCACAAGATATTTTTATCGGGGTCGATGGTGGTGGCACAAAATCCAAAGTGCGCATCGAAGATAAAGACGGCAACGTATTAGGTCAAGCCGTCGGCGGGCCCGCCAATATTAGAATTTCAGTCGACAATGCGTGGCGTTCTATCTATTCTACTATTGATCAAATTCTTTCTCCTCTGAATATTTCTTTAAACGATAGCGCTTATCGTTTCCATGCCTGTTTCGGGTTAGCGGGATGTGAAGTGACAGATGCATACCATGCTTTTGTGAAAGCTAATAATCCTTTTACCACATTGGATCTTATTTCCGATGCGCATGCTGCTTGTGTGGGCGCACATCAAGGAAAAGATGGAGCGATTATCATTGTGGGAACCGGCGTCGTAGGTTATCAAGCATTAAGTGATATCAATTCTCGTGTGGGTGGCTGGGGATTTCCGCATGATGATGAAGGGGGCGGTGCGTGGTTGGGATTAGAAGCATCGCGTTTAACATTCCAATGGTTGGATCAGCGCGCGGAAAAATCACCATTGGTCGAAGATGTTTATGCCTTTTTCAACCATAATTTAGAACAATTCATTACATGGGCGAATCGTGCTGATTCGAGAGAATATGCAAGACTTGCGCCACTCGTCATTAATCACAGTCAGCAAGAAGAAATTGTCGCGGTACGTTTAATGAAAAAAGCCGCAACCGCTGTCAATCGCATCGCGCATGGTTTAGAAAAATTACGCGACAAAGAACTTGCAAAATTACCTTGTTGTTTAACCGGTGGTATTGGTCCTTTTATTGAACCTTGGTTGAATGAAGAATTGCGCGAAACCCTCGTGCCAAGAAAAGCCGGCGCAAGTGCTGGCGCGATTTTATTTATTCGTGAGAAAGTGAAGTGTGATTAGTATAACTGGCCCGAAAATTTATACAGAACAACACATCTTACCGACGGGAACGATAACCATTGAAAACGGTTTAATTTCCTCGATTTCAGACAAAAAAAATCAAAACGCTACTTTTCAATTTCCATCACATTATCATCTCATTCCAGGTTTTATTGACTTGCATGTGCATGGTGCGAATGGTTCTGATGTGATGGATGGATCCTTCGATGCGCTTAAGAATATCGCGAAAACGTTAGCGAGTGAAGGCACGACGTCGTTTCTTGCCACAACGATGACAGGTGCTTTTGATGATATCGAAAAAAGTTTAGAAACTATCGCGCATTTTCAAAATGATGAAGGCGCGACTATTCTCGGGGTGCATTTAGAAGGGCCTTTTGTTTCTCCCGAAAAAGCAGGGGCGCAATTTTCAAAATACATGTTGCCGCCTGATATTTCGCTCCTGGAAAAATGGCAAAAAATCTCGAATAATAAAATTAAAATGGTGACTTTCGCACCTGAACTCGTGCAGTCGAAAGAATGGATTGCGTATTTGCTACAACAAAAAATTATTCCCGCATTAGGTCATAGTGTCGCAACTTTCACTGAGGCGAGAGATGCAATCGCGAGTGGCGCGAATTATGTGACACATCTTTTTAATGCGATGCGTGCTTTACATCAACGTGAACCAGGGCTCGCAGGTGCCGCTTTATTAAGTGATGAGGTTTATACGGAAATCATTGTCGATGGTGTACATTTACATCCTGCAATCGTTGATTTAATTTTCCGAGTAAAAAATAAAGAAAAAATTATTTTAATCACTGATGCGATGCGTGCAAAATGCATGAAAGATGGTACTTATGATTTAGGTGGACAATCCGTGCAAGTGACTTCGGGGGTGGCTACTTTACCTAACGGTGCCCTCGCGGGAAGTACATTAAAAATGCCGACGGCGTTAAAAAATATGTTGCAATTTACACGCACGGATTTTTATGGTGCCGTAAAAATGGGAACAGAAAATCCTGCCAAAGCGCTTGGTATTTTCCATCAAAAAGGAAGTATTGCACTTCACAAAGACGCGGATCTTGTCGTATTAGATGATAACTTTCAAGTTGTGTTGACAATACGTGAAGGGAAAATTATCTCTCTGGTGGAATCGAAAGTTCATGCAATCGATTGAATTTAAAACTCGCGATAATATTCTTTTGCGTGGTTGGTTTTATATTCCAACTGTTACGCCCGCGCCTGTCGTTATCATGACGCCTGGATTTAGTGCACTGAAAGAACATGTTTTGTCGCCTTTTGCCGAGTATTTTCAAGCGTTAGGATTTTCAGTATTGCTTTATGATAATCGTAACTTTGGTGAAAGTGAGGGACTTCCGCGATTCGAAGTCGATCCTATTTTACAAACGAAAGATTTGATAGATGCGATGGATTTTTTGAAAACGGTAAAAGAAGTTAATGCCGAAAAAATTTTTTTATGGGGAACGAGTTTTAGTGCTGGGAATGTCGTGAAAATAGCCGCTGAAAATGTGCCTTTGCAAGCGATATGTTTGCAAGTCCCTTTTTTAAGAGGACATCATGCAAGTTTACGAGAAAAACGCCCCGATATTTTAGAAGCGCTTCAGAAAAAATATGCGATAGATGCGAGAGCGAGAGCAAAAGGTGCCGCCCCCATGATGACGCCGGTTGTCACCGATGATGTGAATAAACCTGCCATTATGAAAGAGAAAGAAGCGTATGATTATTTTACGAGAGTACCAAGTTTCGAAAATCAAGTAACGTTACGCTCCATCGAAAATTCAGGAAATTATTTTCCGATAGAAGTTATTCATCAAATAAAAGCGCCCACACTTTATATTGTTGCAAAAGAAGATACCATATGTCCTGCGAATATTGCTTATGAAGCTTATCAAAAAACTTTTTCAAAAAAGAAATGGGTAGAAATTGAAGGACATCATTTTTCGCCCTATGATACGCAATTTGAATTGTGTGCACGTCTCGCGGGGGAGTGGTTTTTGGAGAATGTAAAATGACAGAAAAAGGCTGGAAAAACTTTTTAAAATTCGTGCAGGCAACCAATGATCCAAAGATGCTTTCAGAATTACTGGATCTTTTTTTAACGCCGGAAGAAAAAGCGAGTATTGAAACACGATGTTTAATCGTCAAAGCGTTGCTAGAACAAAAGCTAACGCAACGAGAAATGTCAAAGCATTTAACGGTTAGCATCGCCAAAATTACGCGCGGCTCGAATGAACTGAAGCGCATTTCACCGAAATTACTGGCTTTTTTGCGGGAAAATTTATAAATATTTAACGGAAAAATTTCTGAAAAGAGAAACACCAAAAATTAACACCCACATTCCCCAAAATAAAAGACTAATATTATTGGCAAACCTTAAGCCGCGAAAACGAATTTGGATGTGGTTTTCGCCTGGTTTTGGTGCCACTGTCGTTAATAAATAACTTTTATAATAAATACTTTGGTAAGAAACTGAATTGCCGTTAATAAAAATTTCTAACATTTCGGGATAATAATATACCGGCAATTCTAGCAAATTAATTTTTGCAGAGGGATGAATATCACAATAAACATTATTTTTTTGATTAAAACAAAATGGTTTTATTGCATTGACTCCTAACACTTTTTCGTTGTTCTGAAAGCCACGTAATTCAATCGATTTTATGCGGAAATCTTCTGAGCTCGGTAATATTTTTTCATGTTGATCGATAATGCGATAAGTTATTATTTCCATTTTGTCATAAGGCGAAATTTCTTCGCTCCAAAAAAAAGCGCCTGGTTTTAATGGTTTGGTTTTGTAGAGAACGCCATTGATAAAAAGACCCAACATATTTTTATCATCAATTTTAGGTACTTTACCTTCAAATACGATAAAAAAAGAAGTGAGTGGATGAGGTTCTATCATCATCGGTTTTAGTTCTTTTAAAGAAGTTCTTGTTGTTATTGTTTTATAATCGAGGTTTACATTACCTTTATTGATATCCATTAAATAATCGGAATTATAGTTTGTATATTTTGCCATTTGTAAGGAAGCAATCCCGTATAGTTGTCTTTCGAACAACCAATAACTACTGCATAGCAATATCAATAAAATACCGATGCCAAGTTCTACCACAGTCATTTTTTTAGGAAAAAGCCACATAATAAAAAAACCGAATAAGAGCGTTCCCATCCAAATTATCTGACCTAAAATTCGATAAGGATATTGGAAAAAACGCAAAAATTCAGGTAAATTTTTCCAAAAATTAAAAGGTGTCCAACAAAGAAAAAAAGCGATGATAAATAAAACTATCAATGGTAATAATATTTCATCGATGCGAGCATGCACTTTTATTTTTTTCCATAGTGCCAAACAACCAAAGCCAAATCCAAATAAAATGGGAATGCCGATGTTGGGATGCATCATGATAATAGTATTTAATTCAGTGCTCTGTTTTAAAAGTGCGTTGCCCACCTTTCCAATCGGTGAAACCAGTTGATAAAAATTAGAGGATTTTAAAAAAAAGATTGCGCTATTTTCATAAGTGTTATGCACTGCTAATTTTTTTGCGAATAAAACCATCGGAGCGAGTTGCCAAAGACTGAGAAAACATGCAAAAAAATAGGCAATTCCGGTATCAATCAGTTTTAAAAAATTTTTATCTTGTATGCTGATCCATAGTATAAAAAGTCCGATAAAAATAGAACTTAAGAAAAATGTAACAAGATGTGTGGTTGCGACGATATACCAGAAGAATGTCATCAAGAGAAATGCGCTGAGTTTTTTTGGATAATCATATCGTTCTAATGTATAAAATAAAACGGCGGGTAAAATAAGTAGTGCGACTGCTTCATTAAATGCGCCCAAATGATTGATGATCAACAAAATATAAGGCGCTGAAATATAAGCAATACTCGCTAAAATGGCAGCATGTTGTGATTGCAAAAAAATATATGTAAAACGATACATATAAATGGCGCCAAAAATAAGTGATAACAATAATGTGATTTTGAAAGCAATAATGGGGTTATTAGAGGTAATGATATAAATAAGGCCCGCAAAAGTATAAGCCGATGATGAATAAAATTGGAAATTAGGATACAGCCATTCATGATGCCCTGAAAAAACCCGGAGTGGAAATTGGCCTTGTAAAAGAGCGGCGCTCGCTTCTTTGATTGCGATGAAATGATTAAAGTAATCTTCATTTACTGGAAAAATGGTATTTGATGAAAGCGGGGCCATTAATATTAGCGCGTAAAAAGCGAGGGGTAGTATCAATAAAAAATTCTTTCTATGCATTAGTATAGTATGTCAGAAATCGGGAGGGCTGTCCAAACCCTCACCCTAACCCCTCTCCCGCAAGCGGTAGAGGGGAACTAATTTCTAAATCCCCTCTCCCACTTTGTGGGAGAGGGGTTGGGGTGAGGGTTTTTACAGCCCTCTTAGCTGCCGAGAGAAACTACGCCCCCTCATGCACCTGTATCGCCTTTAGCACCTGCTGCTTAATATTTTCCATATTGAAGCTTGCGCCTTTTTGCATCGGTGGGTACTCAATGAATGTTTGCGCATATTTTTCAATTTGTTTTTGAACGTAAACGAATCGCCAAAATTCATGTCCATAAAAGCTCATGCCATATTCAAGTGAACCTTTATTTCCACTCGGAAGACCTGCGCGTTCAAAAGGATCGAGCCGTAAATTATAAATTAATGGCCAATCGAGTGTGACGGTGTTGCCTAACCATCCATTGGGTTGATCGATGAAAGTATATTTATAATCATCGATGCGAACAGCACCCAGCGTTTTTTCTGCAAAATAAAGGATTTCATGCCTTGATGAAGGCTGTTTGCCTTTAATAAAATCAAGTTGATTATAACCATCTAAATGCACTTTATAGTTGGTACCATTTAGCGATTTTCCTTTCATGAGATTGTCAACAATATTGGGATTACCAGCGGCGGCAACAAAGGTCGGAAACCAATCCAATCCTGACATGATGCCGTTTTCCACCTTATTCGCGGGGACTTGTCCCGGCCAGCGAATGATCATGGGAACGCGCATACCGCCTTCTTGAATCATTCCTTTCGCACCTGAAAATGGCGTCATTGCACCATCCGGCCAGGTGAAAACTTCCGCGCCATTATCTGTCGTAAAGACGACAATCGTATTGTTATCAATTCCCATTGTTTGTAGTTTTTGCATGACGGAACCTACGATATCATCCAGTTGCGCCATCCCTGCTTCTTCGGTATACCATCCGTTTTCTGGGTTTTCCATTTTTTTGTATTGATCTGAAAGATGGGTATAAACATGCATTCTTGATGGGTTTAACCAAATGAAGAATGGTTTGCCAGCGGCGTGCGCTTGGTCCATGAAGTGCAACGTTTTATCTAAAATTTCATTATCGACGGTTTTCATGCGTTCCGGAGGTAGTGGACCTGCATCTTCAATGCGTTGTTTGCCGACTTGCCCCCAACGTTGATCGACCGTGGTATCTGCTGTCGCTGTCGCATAACAGTGCAACATGTTGCGTGGTCCGACGGTATTTTTGGCCGATTCTGGATAAGAATGCCAGAATGGATCTTCCATTGCGTCCAAATGATACAAGTATCCAAAGTATTCATCAAAACCATGCACGCAAGGAAGATATTTATTAAGATCACCTAAATGATTTTTACCGAATTGTCCCGTCGCATAACCCATTTCTTTTAGAGCGGTTGCGATAGTGGGTGCTTCTGCTGGCATGCCGACATCTGCACCGGCTTGGCCTACGGTCGTTAAACCAGTACGAATCGGTAATTCGCCGGTAATAAAATTGGCACGACCTGCGGTGCAACTGGGTTCCGCATAATAATCCGTGTAACGCGCCCCTTCTCTCGCGAGTTGGTCGAGATGCGGTGTGCGACCGCTCATGATTCCTTGGTGATACGCGCCAATATTAAACCAACCAATGTCATCTCCCATGATGACAATGATATTAGGTTTTCCCGTTGGGGCAGATTGAGGTGTCGTAACCTGCGCTTTCGCAGTTGGCGTTACGGGTGTCGCGGTAGACGTATTCGTTGAGGAGGTATTCACCGCGGGTGTGGGTTGCAAATTTTGAGCAAAAACAACGGAAATAGCGATACTAATAACAATGACAACAGGGATAAAAATTTTCCATGAAATCCATTTCATAAATGCCCCGAAGTGAGGGAGAGGTTCTATAATTCTATCCTTTTTTTCTGAAACTTGGTATATTTCGAGCTTTCCCGCGAACGGCAGGAATTTTTCAAAGTCAAAGGATTGTCAGCATGAAGTTTTTAAGGATTCCGGTTGTCATTTCATCTCTCATTTTAACCAATCATATTTACGCTGCAGCATTTCAGTACTACGAATTAGGAACGCCTATTATTGGCACCGCAGCGGTTGGACAAGCTGCATTAAGTAGTGATGCTTCTACCGCATATTTTAATCCTGCAGGGATGGCATCTCTCATGAAGACGCAGTTGATGTTGGGATCGGAAATATTGATTCCTTTTACCGAATTTAATCCCAATAATGAAAATACAGTTCACGGTGATGATGGTGGTGAAGCGGCAAGTTTGCTTCCCGGCATGGGGCTTTATTATGTCTATAGTTATTCACCGCAATTGAAATTTGGTGTGAGCTTGACATCGCCTTATGGTGGTATGTTAAATTACGATGATGGTTGGGTGGGGCGTTATTATGTGCAACAGTCAGAATTTTACACATTGAATTTAAATCCTTCCGTCGCTTATCAATTTAACCAAAAGTTTGCGGGTGGTCTCGGTTTTTCTGTGGAATATGCCAATCTTTATCAAACCACCGCTTTCCCACTTCCGCTTGATTTACCACCGCCATTAGAAGGGCCGGTCGAAGGACAAGCAACGGTGAAGACGCATAATACAGCGTTTGGTTTTAATGCCGGATTGTTGTTCACGCCAACTGCCAATACTAAAGTTGGCATGGCTTATCGCTCGCAAATAAAGCATCACCTCACAGGTAATACGGAATTTTTGCGGACGCTCGAGTCAGCATCCACTAAAACGCAAATGGTCATGCCACAAAATATTATTTTAAGTTTGGATCAAAAGTTTAATTCATTCGATCTACTCGCCGAAGCGGGTTGGGCGAATTGGGCGAGCATGAAAAATAGCATTGTCGATATTGAAGGTTTTACTGTAGAGACAGAATTAGATTGGAAAAATACTTATCGCGTTGGATTGGGCGGTCAATATCACATGACGCCGACCTTGCTTTTGCAGACGGGGGTTTCTTATGATTCTTCACCTACAACGACTTCCAAACGCACGCCTGATTTACCAGTGGACCGGCAAATTCGTGCAGGTATCGGTATGATTTATTCTGTCATGAGAATGATTCAAATCGGATTTTCTTATGAATATATTAATTTTGGGGATGCAGATATTCATAATGTCTCTCAAAATGGTGTGCTGGCGGGATCTTATTCAAAAAATTATGCCAATGTATTACAAGCAAGTGTGAATGTAGAATGTTAAAATCGTAATTTTACGTAAGGACTGAAACGAAATGAAAAGAAAAATTTCTCTTTTGATGTTGCTGCTTTTTTGGATGATGACATCTTTTGCGAAACCGTTAAGTGAAGCTGATGCAAATCAAATCGCACAAGATGTGTATATTTATGCCTATCCTTTGATGATGATGGATATGACAAAACGTGTCATGACGAATGTGCAAACACCCGGAAATATGCGCGCACCGCTCAATCAATTCGTGCATACCCGTGAATTTGCGAGCTCTGATGCGCATGATATGACCACACCGAATATGGACACCTTATCTTCTGTTGCGTGGGTGGATCTCGCCAAAGAGCCTTATATTTTGCACGTGCCTAATGAAAAAGGGCGCTATTATTCTATGACAATGTTAGATGGGTGGACTGAAGTGTTGGCGTCTCCAGGTACGAGAACGACAGGTACGGGTGCGCATGACTTTGCACTTGTTGGTCCGCATTTTAAAGGCAAATTGCCGAGAGGCGTTAAACCATTAAAATCTGAAACCGATATCGTATGGATTGTGGGTAAAACCTTTTGTGACGGGAGTCCACAAGATCTTGAGATCGTGCATTCGATTCAGGATCAATATACCTTAACCCCACTGAGTGCCTATGGAAAATCCTATACGCCACCTTCTGGCACAGTAGATCCGTCGATTGATATGCAAACCATCGCGCGAGATCAAGTGGATAATATGAATTCTATTGTGTATTTCACGCGTTTCGCGGAAATTTTAAAATCGAATACTCCCGATCAAATGGATCAACCTATGATTGCCAAATTGGCGGCAATTGGCATCACTCCCGGCCAAAGTTTAGATGTCACCAAATTAGATCCCATGATTTCGAAGGCGTTAGACAATGCTGTCAAAATTTCTCAAGAAAAAATCAAAGCGTATGAATCAACGGGAATAAGTAATAAGAATGGTTGGCTTTTCTCGATGAAAACAGGATCTTATGGCACGGATTATTTACAACGCGCGTTGGTCGCAGCGGTAGGTTTAGGTGCTAACCCTCCTGAAGATGCGATATATCCTGTGAAATTTCATGATACGACTAATCAAACGCTCAATGGATTAAATCGCTACGTTCTCCATTTTGAAAAAAATCAAATTCCACCAGTTCGCGGATTGTGGTCAGTGACGATGTATAACGATCAATACTTTTTTGTCCCGAATCCCTTGAATCGTTACGCATTAAGTAAGCGAGATAAATTAAAATTTAATCCAGATGGTTCTCTTGATTTATATGTGCAAAGCGAAGCACCGCCGGCGGCGCTTGCATCCAATTGGCTACCGGCGCCACTTGGTGATTTTGTTTTAATGTTACGTTTATATTGGCCGAAAGAATCCGTTTTAAGTGGTCGTTGGAATCCGCCAGTTATCACCAAAGTGTGAATTCTTCATCACCTACAAAATGCATTCCCAATAAGTGGAATGCATTTTATCGATAAATGCATTGCAGATTTTTTTAAAATGATACATTATTCCGCATTGGAATTTTATAAATAAAAATAATAATAAGGAGAATAAAATGCAAGATCGTCAGCAAGATTTTAAAAGTTGGATACAACAAGGCAATTTTTCCCACAAACGCGACATGGGCATCACCATTCCTCTCATTCGACAAGTTGAATATGAAAATAAAAATCCCGCTTCGAAAATTAAAAAATTATGTTTTTTCGGTTATCGAGATGGAAATATTCGTATCACTATCAGTCCGAAGAAATCTTCATTTACTGAACTGCAAAACTTATTAATGAAAAGTGGTTACCCAAAACCTGATTTTTGCGATAAAGATTTGAATAGATACTATTTAACTATTCAAAATGGGTGGATGCTAAAAATATTATTGGAGGATTTAGCAATATTGGATGAAAGTATCAATGAAATTGCGATTAATATTAATCAAGATCTCATGATGCATATTAATAAACATGTGGGCATCAGTGGTTGGATTAAGAACGGCGAATTTGGAGAGATTTCTAATTTCGGTACACCATTGATCCGGGAGGTAAGTTACGATAGTTGCGATGCAAATGCTGCTTTCAAAGAATTACACTTATTTGGTTATATCAGCGGTAATTTTAAATTTTCAATTCATGCAAAAGAGGGCGCTTCGAAAGATGTGATTAGATTTCTCACGAATTTAGATGAGGATTTTAGGTTTACCAATACCGCACTTTTTAAAATTACGACTGAAAAAGAACTTTCTGAATTATTAGATACGATGAAAGTGTATGATAAAAATATATCTCAAGAATTACAAAGTGATGTTTTATCTGAATTTCAAAAACCAAAGTTGGCGCTTGCCAATAATCCCAATTCTTTTCATGCTAAAAAGGATGTAGAGATTGATGATTTGGCCATTCAAATTAAGGAAAGATTGAAGATGTAAAGTCCCACCCCGTCGTCCCGCGACTTGTTCGCGGGACGACGTTTACCCGGAATGATGATGATCCAGTTTATATCCTCAAAAAAACACTCAATACCGCCGTCACACCCAAGCACAGCGCAGAAATATAAATTGGATACGCGACATTGAATCCCGCGAGTAGGCCTACCGTTACACCATTTAAACCCCATACAAAAGCCAAAATAGATCCCGTAATACCCATGACCCATCCTTGACTGGCATCATCCACTTGATTTGAAAAAAGTGTAAGGATAGATACATAGGCAGTTGATACAAAGCAAGCAATCGGTGCGACCATCAACCAGACAAACCACAGGGAAGGAAATACCATCATTAAAAAAATGATGATACCGGTCAAAAGGGAAGAACCAATAAAAATTGCCATGAGATCAAATTTTTTCGCAAGATAATTGGCAATAAAACCATTTCCGATACCAAATCCCACACCCATCAAGGTTAAATAAAAACTAATGTATGAGGAATTAAATTCATATGTTTTGTATAAATATACTGAAATAAAAGAATAAAAACTGCTCCATCCGAAAATAAAAATAAAAAATAAAATGGATAAAACGCGAACTTTTTTATGTTGAAATGCAGAAATAAAAATATTGACGGCTTCGTAAATTTTAATTTTAAAAGTAGTGACTTCGGAAACATAAGTTTCTTTAAATAGCCACATAAGTAAAAGAATATTTAAAAAAGAAATCAGAGAGGCGAAATAAAATGGGGTGGCAAAATCAAACCACGATACAATTCGATGATCAGCCAGCACCCCGCCGATCAAAGGCCCAAAAATAAAACCTAAAGATAACGCTAATAAAATATATCCGATATTGCGCGATTTAGTTTCTTTGGTACTTAAATCAATAATGGCAGCTTGCGCGATAGGTTGGCTTCCTGATGTAAAGCCTGCAACCATACGTCCAATAATAAAAAGTATTAAGCTATGATAGGTGACGGAAACTGCAGATAATAGATAACTTAAAAAAGCGCCCACGAGGCAAATAATTAGCGATTTTTTTCGACCAATTTGATCTGAAAGATCCCCCAGAATGGCCGCGCCAAAAAACCAACATAACATGAAAATGCCGATGACACTCCCATAAATAACATTGTACATAAAAGGAGAATAGGAAACATTTGGCAAAAAATGACTGTCAGGATCAAAAATCAATCCATTTAATACAGGAATAACGAGGCCAAGTCCCATACCGTCGATAAATAAAACTAATAGGAGAGGGCCTGCGTGAATGAAAAAATGATCTTTTGATTTACCCATAATTTCGGCTCTTTTTTTATTATAATAACACAATCAATGATAATTTGCCCCCTTTTTAAGATGTAACGAAAATCCCTTTGTCATCTGAATTTTTTCAATACCATTTGCATCAGGCATAAGATTTAATAAAAAACCGGAAGTCGCATGTCCGCCCATCCATCCAGCCCATCCAATAAATCCACCCGCATGATTTTCATCAGGATGATTTTCAACTGCTGTGAGTACAGTCTGAATGGTGTCAGCACAATTTTGATTATTAGCACCGCCTAATTCAGTTAAAAATATAGGTACTTTTTGAGTTTTTATCCAAGTCACGAATGAATCAAAATGAATTTTGGTTAATACCTCAAGTGAAGAAAAACAGTTATTCGTGCTGCCACCCTCATCATCAAAATATTGATGAATACTCAACGCATAATTATTTTGGGGATCATGAATGTTGGACGCGATAAAATATTTCGCGTTTTTATTCGTCCAAGTGGACATTTTGCTCCAATCACTTCCCTCAAGTAGCACGAGATTATCAAAACCTTCTTTGCGAATAACATCGAGCGCAGCATTATAATTTTTGAGAATTAATTCAGGGTCGGCGAGTGGTTCATTCATTAAATCAAAAAATACATAATTATTATTTTTAAATTGTTTTGCAAAACTTCCCCACGCGAGTGCAAATTTCTCTGTTGTTGCATTGGCATCATTACCAATGACCGGTCCTTGAAAATTATTCGATGGATATCGTAGAAAATTATGCATATCGAGAATGACAAAGAGATGTGCTTTCGTAAAAGTAGTCACGAGATCATTTAATTTTTTTGCGTTACCTGTACTAAAATCAATAGGCTTTGAAAGATCCGGCTGAATGTATTCCCACTTGAATGGAATACGTAAAATATTCGCCCCCTTCCTTATAAAATATAATGCGTCCGTGGCATAGGGCAGATTAAATGCGGAATCAAATTCGCCGCCACTCAAGTTAAAACCATGATATTTCACACCGGTATAAACAGCGGGAGTGGGAAAAGTAGGGGACAATATTCTCGAAGAAATCGCAGAGTGAAATATCACCCCAAATATTTTACCGGGTTCGATCGTATTTAAAAATGCAGAGCCGTCTTGCGTGTTTGAAATCGAAGTTTTTTCAGGCGTTAATAAAATACCAACATGTCCCCGATAATCATCACAATTATTATTTTTGATATTGGCGCAAATATTATATTCGAGATCAATCCATCCCTCGGACGCATCGATCGTAATAAATTGTTGTTCATTTGGCTTGAGAATATTTTTACACGTATTTTGACAGGCAGCGCGATTCGCACTTTGATGACTCAAAAAGTAAAAACTCTTATCATTTTGGCTGTTTTGAATGCCGAGTGTACTGAAAGCGGCATAGGTATTCAGCATAAAACCAAAAATAAAAATAAAAAAAATCGATTGAGATAAACGCAAAATAGTAAATCCTTTGCACTATAATTTAGAAAGATCATACGCATTCAACTCTCTTTCGGCAATACTAAATAGAAATAGAAAGATAAAAATCTTATCGATATAATATGCCTTCCTAGGAAGCATCTTAAGGAAATGATATGAAATCTTTTCAAGTCTCAATGGATCACATGCCTTGGGTGTCATCACGCACCAATCATGCCAAATATTTTTTTGGGAACCCGGTTCTGATTCACGCCTCGCTTGATACCGTTTGGGAAATTGTAAAAGATATTGAAAATTACACTATTTACTCCAAAGGAAAAATTACCGCGCATGTGGATGGAATTCCAGAAGTGAATAAAACAATTTCTTTAGCGCTTTACCAAAATAAAATGATTGGAAATTTTTTTCCGGTATCGCATGAAAGAATTAGTATTGTTGATGAAAAAAATAAAATTATTGGTTGGGAAAGAATTTTATCCGGCGGTGCTATTACCGAACGTTATCAAGTACTGGAAGAATTAAAGGATGGTAAAACCAATTCTTACATTGCGTTAAAAATTCCTGGGGCTGTTGGTTTTTTTACAAATCTTACTTTAAAAAAATGGATTAATGAGGCATTTACCGAAATTAATTTAGGAATTAAAGAGGCTGCTGAAAAAAAATTAAAACAGTGAATCTTAAGTGCTGTTATGCTGGCATTTGCTCACCAGTGTCAGATAAATTTAACGCCCCCTTGGAAAAACAAAGGTCTCTACACAAGTCAAAGAACTCGTCGTCCCGCGATTTATTCGCGGGATCCAGAAAGTCCTACGATGTTGCTCTGGATCTTAGCAGGACGAGCCTAGGTCCGACGGGTTATGAAGAAATCTGCAACAGTGTTACGGCATTCTTTTCCGAAGCGTGTGTATTTCTAAATACTCTAACATTAAATTAAAATCTTCTGGATTTAAAAACAAAAAGTTATTTTCTTGTAAACATTCGTATAAGTTATTCAACAATTTTTTTCGATGTCCCCATGTTTGTGAGGCATTCGCACGGTGATCATCCTCTAACGTTATTTCCGAAATGATTTTCAATAAAGCGTTGATATTATTTTGTGGTAAAGACAATTCTTGAGATTTCTCAATAATTTTTTCTTTTAAAATTTCACATTCTGCTCGCATGTTTTCGCGTTTTTTAACGATCGGAATAATGGCTATCCCATGTGAAATGACAAATCCTAAAAATCCTGACATGAGTCCCAAGGTTATATTGGAACAATGTGTTTCGTCTGGATCATTCAGCGAATAACCTAAAAATGAAAATGCGGCAGTGGTACATATAATCGATCCACGTATTAAAATTTCACGTGAAGAATATTTATGTTTATAGGACAGTAACAATTCCCCCGTGCGAGTCCAGTCAATAGTATTATCGCTGTATGAAGTGAGTTGTTTGAATATTCCTAGTCGAAACATGATTAACCCATCCTTGGCAATATGAAGTGTTTTATTATGCGGTAACTGTCTAAAATTTTAAACTATCTGTTTCAAAATACGAGGTTTTTCTGGCGTCTTTTCTATAATTATCAGTTATTTCATTGATTGTATTAAAAAAATAACTAACTGTATAAGTTATATAATATATAAGAGAGGGGTGTATGAAATGAGCTTTTCTGAATTTAAAAATGATGCGCCGAAAATTTTGAGGGAGAATGTTCTTCGGAAAATAGTTGAATCTCCGATGAGTCGTTTTATTCGGTGCGATGATAATTACGTTATTTTAAAAGTGAGTGTAGAGTTTGAAAAAGATTCGGAAAAAGATCTAAAAACAGCGGCAGATTTCGACGATGATATAGATGAAATAACAAGTTACTATATTTTTAGTTATCCTAAAGAAAATACTCTCGAAGATGAAAATTATAATGAAGTGAGACGAAAAGAATTATTAGGAAGAGGAACGTCTGGTGTTGTGGTTAAAGGGTGGAAAATAGAAATGGAAGAAATAGATAAAATCAAAAATCTTAAATTTCTTCCGGTTGCAGTAAAAATAGTAGATGATAAAAAAGTATCTGTGGATCAAATGAAATTAGAGGAAAATATAAATCGAATTTTTTCGCCTATGGAAACGCAGCCAATTGTTTATGATGAAAATCTTCATAAAATTTTTCTTATTACGAAACGATTACCGGATGAACCTTTAATGTATAATCAGAGAATATCTCCTGCCATTAAAGAATTACCGTTATTAAAAAAATTAGATTTTATTTTAGATATATTGGATAGTGTCAAATCTTTAAATTCGATAGGTATATCTCACGGAGATTTAACAGCAAATAATATTCTTATCGATGTATATTCCGATCCAATTAAACCTTACTTAACGGATTTTGGAAATGTAAGAAGTAAATCAATTGCGACATTAACTTCAGCCGGAACGCCTGGGCATATTGCTCCTGAAGTTTTAGAAAATCGTTTCAGTGAGACAACGGATATATTTTCTATCGGCCCAGATTTGATGGCAATGTTGGGTGCCGAAAATGTTTATCAAAATAAAATTGCTGCAAGACAAAGCGAGACGAATATTGACGAACAAAATAAAGCGGAAGTAAAAGCTGAATTTAATAGGAGTGGTCTTGAAAATATGTTGAAAGGGATTGATATGGATAGTAAAGCCAAGGATTTATATTTAAAGAAAATGACTAATTTTCTTAATTTAATGGTACACACTGATCCGCGCTCTCGACCTTCGATCGATGAAACTATTCAATTTTATAAAATCATGCGTAATGGCTTAGAAAGATTTTTAGAAACGAAAAAGAAAGTTCAGAAAAAACCTTCCCGCTGGGCTTTTTTTACAAAACATAAAAGTGATTCGGAAAGATTGGATGCGTTTATTAAAGAAGAAGAAAAGAAATCAGATATACCGGTTAGGATGAATGTAGGAAAGGGATAATAGTTCTATTTTATAAGTGTTTTGCGGCAATGATTCCAAACCAGGTCCCAAAAATACAAAGCGTAATACTCAATAAAATATTGATAAATCCAGTTAAAAAATCCCCATTTTCAAAAAGTTTGAAAGTCTCAATAGAAAAGGTAGAAAAAGTCGTATATCCGCCTAAAAAACCGATGAGTAAAAAAGCACTGAGTAATGATCCCGTATTATCCATTCTTTTTAGTAAGAGAATAAATAGAAATCCCATTAAAAAACATCCGCTCACATTAATAAAAAGGGTGCCATACGGAAAATGACGTCCTAAGGAGTCTTCTGCAAATGAGAATATCCAATAACGCAGAATCCCGCCGCATCCTGAACCAATAAAAATTAATAAGATATTTAACACAGTAGCTCCTTGCTAGATCGGAATATCATACCATTTGTAGGGTGAAAAAGTCCTGTTTTTTTACGACGTAATCCACCAATTTATTACTAAAAACAGTAATCATTACATCTATACTTCAAAAAAATTATTAACTATCGTTTGTAAAGCATTATAATTTTTACAAATATTTATTTCTTCAACAAATGCATTTTTCGTTTTTAAAGTTCTTGCATAATATTTTGCGAATTTTCGTGCTTGCAAAATTCCTAATAATTCGCTGTCTAGTAGTGTAATTAAACTAGTAGCATGTTTTAAAAAAATCTCACCAATTTCTTTTAGTGAGGGTTCAACAAATTTCTGACCTCTCATTTCTGCGTTTAATTTTTTTATTAACCATGGCTGTCCAACCCCTGCGCGTCCAATCATGACACCTGCACATCCGGTTAAAAACATTTTTTTTAAGGATTCCACGCATTTTATATCGCCATTTCCAATAACAGGAATTTTTAATTCATTCACAAAAAATTTTATTTGATCATATCTGCAAGAAGTTTCATAATTTTCAGACCAATGACGACCATGTACTATTAAAAAATCTGCGCCGGTATCTCTAATAACTTCAGCAATTGCAAGATTTGATTTATCTGTAGAATCGCCTTCCACTCGAATTTTTATGGAAACCGGTAAATGCGTATTCATTTTCATCGCGATGATAAGTGCGTATAACTTTTTTGGATCAGATAACAAAAATGAACCGGCATGTTTGTTACGAATTTTTTTGACGGGACAACCACAGTTTAGGTCAACCAAATCAGCACCAGAGTCTGTTACGATTTTCGTTGCAAGCGCTAGTTCTTTCGGGTCATTGGTTGATAACTGAAAGCAAGTGGGCCCTTCTTCAGGCGATTTTGCAATATAGCGTTGATAAACTTTTTTCGATTGGTGAATTAAAGTTTTACAAGAAATCATTTCCGTACATGAAAAAGCAGGGGACCCATAAATCCAAGTTAAATACCGAAAGGGCGCGGAGCTCACGCCAGCCAAAGGCCCTTGAATTAAATTCGTAGGAAAAATTTTATTGCCTAATTGTAATGGAGTAATCAATGGTGTCTTCTCTAAACAAAAGGGATTGTCTCCTGATTATACAATGTAAAAGCGTTTCATTTGCCAGTTGCAACAGAGATTGTATATTCAGTAGCTCGAAGACGGTGGCTGGAGTGCTGCGGAGCATTGGGGGTTAACAGAGCAAATATTTCGCACTGTTTCTGTTTTTACTACTAGAAAATTAAAAAATCATCGTCCAGTGATAAGAAAATCGGAATTTTTGATACATACAATATCCGAGGCTACAATGTTTGGTTTTAAGGTTTTATGGCGAGGACAAGTTAAAATTTTTATTTCTGATCCATCCCGTACTATTCTGGATTTTCTTGTTAACCCTGCATTTGCCGGTGGTGTTCGCAGTGTGTTAGACATGTTTAAAAATTATCTTAAATCAGAATATAAAAATACACCTCTGTTAATTGACTATGCTAAAAAGCTTGCTAATGGTGCGGTATTTAAACGACTCGGATTTTTATTGGAACAGAATGCACCTGAAGAATTAGAAGCAATAAATTCCTGCAAAAATAACAGGGCTGTCCCATTAAAAATTCTGCCTTATTATGTTATCCAGCGTAGAATTACCCCATCCAGCTTTTTTCCGTAAGCCACGTATGCTAATGTCTTTTTCAGTTTTTCTGGCGTTTTGAAGCATATTAAGCGAAATGTGCCTGACTACTGCCATGTTTTCTGCTGCATTCCCAGTGCGAACTCGCGACTCATCTTCTCGGAAGGTCATATCTAATGTCCAATGTAGCGTACTTTCAATGCCCCAGTGTGCTCGAATAGAAGAAGATATAAGTTTTGCATCCGCTGGCAAACTTGTTAGAAAGAAACGACGGTCTTTTGTTATTTTCTCACCAAATTCTCGAATCTCTTCAATCATTACAATAGCATTTAAGCCAGACCATTCTACTTTTTGTTCCAGCCAATCTATTTTATCACTTACCCAGCACCTACGTGTCTCGATTCTTCCATGGCCAGCATCTATCGATTCACATATATCACTCACAGCATTATTTGATTGCTTTTTTAAAGCCTCAGTTTCTAAAAATAACTTAACGTCTTCATGTAAGGTACTATGATTCCCTTTTAAAGAAAGGATGTAATCTGCTTTTTTTTCTATAATTTTTTGAGCGATATCTTTTTGACAGCCCATAGCATCAATCGTAATAATAGCCCCAGCTAATTCTAACAAGTCTAGCAGCATGGGTATGGCTGTAATTTCATTTGTTTTGTCCGATACTTTAATTTGTCCCAAGACCAAGCGTGCTTCTGTAGCAAAAGCGCTTACCATGTGGATAGCTGATTTTTCTTTTGCTGTATCAAAACTATGACGTAATGTTTTTCCATCAATTGCAATAACTTCTCTCAAAATAATATGCAATGATTGAATCCATTGAATAAAACATGTCTTAAACGCTTCTGTGTTCATACTTGCCATCACGCGTGCAAAAGTATTTTTTGATGGGATTCCGTTTTCAAAAAGAAAGTATCTTGTTAGAAAATCCAGTTTCTCTTTTCCGAAAGTAACAAAATCACGCCAACTTTCAGCACCACAGATCGTGCCACATAAAATCACAAATAAAACTTCCATTAAAGGATAAAGTTTTTTTCGATTAATTCGGGGATCTTTTAATTTTGAGAAATGTTCCTTAAATGATATTGAAAGATCATTTTGCATAGTCCTAATTTCCTGTGAAAAATAAAAGTGCTAGAGACTACTAAAAATATTCAATGAATGCTATGATTTTTGGTTAATTTTCAACATTTTTAATGGGACAGCCCTGAGTATCTAAGAAAGCAAAAAACTTAGATTCTCTAAGCTTGTAAGTTAATCTTATGAGCTGTCAGTGACTGATTCTCCATTATGCAAAAGACTTAAAGAAGCTCGGAAAGCTGCTAAGCTTTCCCAGAAGCAATTAGGTATTGCTGCTGGTACGGATGAATTTTCAGCTAGTGCTCGTATGAATCATTATGAAAAGGGGCGGCATACGCCTGATTACTCGATGTTAAAACGCATAGCAAAGGTACTTAATTTACCCGCGAAGACTACGCTTAAAGAGAAAGTCACAGAACCTGACGTGTGGGTTAAGGTTCTCGATGCAAAACGCACCTTTTGGGAAAAGGCGACAATTCTTCATCAATATGCGCATCTTCCGCATGATAAAAAATTACCGCTGAGAATATCAAGACATTATTATGATTTTTTCTGTCTTTTAAATTCAGATATCAAAGCTGAGGCCATTAATTTTCACAGATGCTAGTGTTGGTAAAAATGGATTTGCTGTAAAAATCCATGATGCGGCGATGGATCCTGTTTTTCCTAAAAATACAATTTTGATTGCTGATCCAGATAAGTCGCCTAAAGATCGAAGTTATGTCATTGCAAAGCTTGCCAATATCAATATAGCTATTTTTCGGCAATTACTGATTGATGTAGAAGATCGTTACTTAAAAGCATTGAGTCCCGACTTTGAACGATATAGAATGACGCGCTTGAACGATGGTGATGAAGTTTTAAGTGTTGGTCAATAATGAGTACCTTCGGTACAAAATTTAAGTTTTAGGTGGAGAATGAACTCCACCTAAAACTTAACGCTATCAAACAAAACTTCGTTAAATTTATGGTAGCGGTATCCAACCGTTTAAGGAAGTTTTGATGAGAGCAGAATAGCTATTAATAGATATTAACAGAATTCGATTTATTGCTGTCATATTGTCATATAT